>Ga0310695_10000334_pt1 | contig 125791 bp, 82 predicted proteins | sample RumenRJG_04DNA_FD_203882 | JGI IMG/M metagenome (GOLD analysis project Ga0310695, IMG submission 203882) | Bovine rumen microbial communities from Lethbridge, Alberta, Canada - RJG_04 (v2) (version 2) | ecosystem: Host-associated > Mammals > Digestive system > Stomach > Rumen | place: Canada...
ACAGACAAAACTCCGCTTTTCGACCTCTTCAATAATAATCAACTCAATGATTTCAAAGAACTCAACAATTCTAATGGACAGTTATTATTAAACTTTTAAAATGTTAAATTTTTAGTGGACACTAATGTGATGTCACTCATAAAGAATACATATATGATACAGGGGACTATAGCTATGTCAAAAGTGACGACCATACCCAAAGAAACAACGGTGCCACGTTGAATGTCGACTTCTTACACATGTTCGGAATGACAGGGCGCTCACTCAAAATAGGTTTTGTATCAATGCTGTACAATAATCCGTATGAGTTGACTTCTTCACGCGACTACAAAAACATGCTGCAAGATATTGCGATGTATAATATCAATCGCAACAAGGGTCATCGGTCGTCATTTACCCTCGACTATTCTGATAACAATAACAAACTTGGTCAACTCGAAGCTGGCCTATCTGTCGGTTTACACAAAAGTATTTACGAGGACTCATGGGACTCTATCTTTTCAGCTACATTAACAAAGGTTCATGATAATGTTCGTTCCTTTAATAATATAATGAAAGATAACGAGATAGAGCAATATATAACATTGCGCCGCATGTTTGGACCATTGAATGTCAAAGCTGGCGTCCGGTTGGCGGAAAACTGGAAGATGTTAAACTATTATGATATGCCTGTGGCAACAGATGCGTACGATGTCGACAGGTTCTTCTTCAATGTACTCCCCTCACTCCATGTCAATTACAAACTGAATAAGCAACATAATCTGAATATGAGCTACTCCTATCGCTTCGGCAGACCTGGGGCAAGTTCGATGAGCAGTTTCCAAAGAATCAAAATGGAAAGCTTCAGTTATGGCAATCCGGATCTTACGGTATCTCATTATCACTATGTCACTCTCGGATGGTCGTATTTTTTCCAGAAGGGTTCGGCTTCGTTGTCGGCATACCATTGGAAACAGAAAGATGGCATAACCCAAATAAGCGACGTGGCTTTCCATCCATACTTCGGGCGAATTGTTGAGGCTTCGTATTATATCAACGATGGAGTGATAAGCAATACAGGCTTGCAGTTTTCTTTTATGCTCAGGCCCACATCGACAACCACTGTCAATCTGGGTGCCTCTCTCATTGATTACTATTATGATGTTCCGATTCGGCCAGGCATACGGAGTACGGAAGAATCGTTGAACTATTCTATCCGCCTCAATGCCACCACCAAATTGTGGAAAGTTGTCAACGTCTATCTTACAGCTTTTTATAAAGGCAAACAACACAATGTGATGTCGTATTATGAACCTGTGTTCCTTGTGAATGCCGGTCTTTCTGCCGATTTGCTGAATGACAGGCTATCACTCTTCCTTGATGTTAGCGACTTGTTCAACTCGTCTAATATCAATATCAGATCTACTAACATTTTCCTTGATACATACTCTAAGAGTCAATTCCTTACTATGCGAGCCATTACAGTCGGTGCCACGTGGCGTTTTGGCAAAACAGCACTCTCTAACAAGGCACAGCAAGGGAGTAAGGACAATTGACAAGATGCAACTAAAGGGTCTTAAAGCGCAATGTCGAGATATCCCTTTTGTCGTCGGACAGCGTCGGTTGCTCTCGCTCGACGTACTGCGTCAGGGGGAAAAATAGAGGCAAAAAAGATGCTCCATTTAAGAAATTTTATTATTTTTGCTCTTTGTAACGGTAATGATGTTAAACTGAATTTTTGTGGTAACATCTTGTCGTATAGTTATTTCTATTGATTATTCAATTAAATTGTAAATAGATGAAAGATATTTTTGAACGTATTAAGGAGTCGACCGGTGGTCCTCTTGGCCAGTATCGCAAATTGGCAGACGGTTATTTTTATTTTCCGAAACTTGAGGGCGAACTGGGCCCCGAGATGACTTTCAACGGCAAGAAAGTGCTCAACTGGAGCCTGAACAACTATCTTGGCCTTGCCAACAATCCCGAGGTGCGCGCCGCCGACGAGGAGGGTGCCCGTCGCTGGGGTCTGGCTTATCCGATGGGAGCTCGTATGATGAGCGGCCACACCGCTCTGCACGAGGAGGTTGAGTCGATGTTGTGCGAGTACACTCACAAGAAATACGGCTACCTGCTCAACTTTGGCTATCAGGGTCAGATCAGCATCCTCGACACTATCGTCAGCCTGCGCGACGTTATCGTTTACGACAGCGAGGCCCACGCATGCCTTATCGACGGTTTCCGCGTCACCGGTGCAAAACGTTTCAAATATCAGCATAACGACATTGAGAGTCTGCGCAAACAGCTCACCCAGGCCACGGCACTGGCAGAGAAGCAGGGCGGCGGCATCCTGGTAGCTACCGAGGGCGTCTATGGTATGGAAGGCGACCTTGGTGCGCTTGACAAGATTGTAGCTCTCAAGAAAGAGTTCAACTTCCGCATATTGATCGACGACGCTCACGGTATGGGCGTTATGGGTCCCGAAGGTCGCGGTACGCACACCCACTTCAACTGCGCCGACGACATCGACCTCTATTTCTGTGCTTTTGCAAAGACGATGGCCATCATCGGAGGTTTCATCGGCTGCAACGACGAGGACATCATCACCTACCTGCGCTTCAACATGCGCTCGCAGATCTACGCCAAGAGCCTGCCGATGCCTATCGTATGGGGCGTCAAACGTCGTCTGGAGATCATCAACCAGCATCCCGAATACCGCGAAAAGCTGTGGGAACTCTCCAACTACCTGCAGAAGTCGCTTCAGGCAGAGGGCCTGAACACGGGTGTTACCGAAAGCCCCATCACGCCGGTCTTCTTCCCTGGCGACGTGAACCAGGGCACCAACGTCGTTGTCGACCTGCGCGAGAACTACGGTATCTTCTGCTCGATTGTGGTCTATCCCGTCGTGCCGAAGGGCCAGATCATGCTGCGCATCATCCCCACGGCTGTACACACTATGGAGCATGCCAACCGCACCATCGAGGTCTTCCGCGAGGTGAAGAAGAAACTCGACGCCGGCGTCTACAACAAGCCCATGCCCGATATGCATATTATCAAGAAAAGCTAAAAAGGGTGGAAAGTTGAAGGGTTAAAAGGTTTGCTTGCGTGTTTCAGGCACCTTTTAACCCTTCAACCTTTGAAACTTAAAACCTGTAGTGATGAAATATCAGCTCAGATGTAAAAAATGTGGCAAAGTCATTTCCGACTTTGCCACTTGGTTCAAACAGGACCAGAAATGCGACTGCGGCAGCGGATATGCCGAAGTGGAATACTTAGAGCCGCTGCGCGTCCCTGCCGAAGGACCTGCAACCGACTCGTACCAAGACTATTACTTCGGTATGTTGCCGATAGCCGACCGTCGCGATGTGGTCAGTTTTGGCGAAGGCCTGATACTCATCGAGCGATGGGACAACCTCGAGGCTTACGCAAAACAGAAAGGCATTGACTGCAAGGTCTATGTCTATCGCAACGACTTGAACCGCGGCAGCGGCTCGTTCAAGGACATCAGTGCAGCCCTGGCCGCCACGGTGCTTAAAGAAAACGGAGTCAAAGAGTATTGTCTTGCGTCTACGGGCAATGCAGGTGTCGCTTTTGCCACCTATGCAGCCAAAGCGGGAATCCGCTTCACAGAGTTTGCGCCCAACTGTATCGACCCCGCCACGGTCGAGGCCATCCGCAAGGTGGGCCAACCGGTGGTCATCTCGTCGGGTGGCTATGGAGCCGCCAAGGAAGAGGCCGCCAACTACCACAAGACCAACAATGTGCTTATCAGCGGTGGCAACACCGACCCGCTGCGCATCGAGTCGAAGCGTCTGGTAGTCTTCGAGTGCCTGCGCCAGATGGGGCAGCTGCCTACGGTCTATATGCAGGCTGTGGCTGGTGGCACGTCGCCGTTGGCGTTCGAGAAGGGCTTCCGCGACCTGCAGACTATGGCTGGCGACAAGGCTGGCGACTACCAGTTGCCTCGTATGCTGCTGGTGCAGCAGGACGAGTGCGACCCGATGGTGACGGCCTGGGAGAAGGCCAAAGCAGCCGGTTTCCCACAGGGGTGGGAGCAGCAGTATGAGGCCAAGAAGGACATCAAGACCCGCATCGGTATCCTCACCGCCGCCAATCCGGGCAACTATCCGCTGGTGGCTCCGCTGGTGCGCCGTTCGGGAGGCACCTTCATCCGCGTCAAGGAGGCCGAGCTGCCCCGCTATGGCAAGGAGATGAAGGCCAGCCGCGGAGTGCTGATGGGCCCCGCCTCGATGGTGTGCTATGCCGGTTATTTCCAAGCTGTCGACCGCGGCGAAATCAAGAGCGGCGACGTTGTGCTGCTCAATACCGGCGAGGGCTGCGACCGTGCCCAGTGGTTCAAGGAACTGGTAGATCAAGAGAAATAGTATGAAAAAGTTTGACAACAAAGTAGTGTGGATTACGGGAGCTTCGTCGGGCATCGGCGAAGCTACGGCCTATCGATTTGCCGAGGAGGGTGCGCGTGTCATTGTCACCGCTTTGGAGGCCGACCTGCTCGAAAAGGTCGTGGCCCGCTGTAAGGAGCTCGGCGCTCCCGATGCGGCAGCGCTGCCTTTCGACCTGTCGGACAGCGACGGGCTCGACGCCCTTGCTGAGCAGGCATGGAACCGCTTTGGTGGCATCGACATCATGTACAACAATGCCGGCATCAGCCAGCGTGGCACCACCGTCGAGACCGAGATGCGCGTCATCCGCAAGGTGATGGACATCGACTATTTCGCACCCGTCATACTGACCAAGAATATCCTGCCGCGGATGATAGAACGGGGTGGGGGACAGTTGGTTGTGACCACCAGCATCGCCGGACGCTTCGGCTTCCCGCTGCGGTGTGCCTACAGCTCGGCCAAGCACGCTCTGTATGGCTTTTTCGAGACTGTTCAGGCCGAGACCTATGACCAGAACATCCGCGTCACCATCGTCTGTCCGGGACGCGTGCAGACCAACATTTCGAAGTACGCCCTCGAAAAGGACGGCCGTCAGCACGGCAAGATGGATGCAGGCCAGGCCGGTGGCGTCACGCCGCAACAGGCTGCAGACAAAATCGTCAAGGCTGTCTATAAGAAGAAACGCGAAGTCCTTGTAGGTCGCTACGAGCTGCTGATGGCCTACATCAAGCAGTACTTCCCCGGACTTGCCGCACGACTGGCAAGAAAAATCAAACCGATGTAAACAAATCTTTTAATACTTTTAAAAATGAAAAAAACTTTAATTATGACAGTTCTTCTGTGCGTGGCTGCCGTGTGCGGCGCACAGGAAACTAAAGGCGGCTTTATGGCCGAGGTCGGTCTTGGTTTCTCCAAGTTTGGCAACTATGCACCCGTGTCGGCCTTTGTCGACCCTACCGATGCCTACAGCATGATTCCTTCGGAACATATCACGCTGGGTTATCGCTTCAAAAGCAATATGTTCCTCGGTCTCAACATTGGCTCTCGCGGTGGCAACACCTCGTTCCGCTATATGGATGAGAATTTTTTCGACATCGACATTATGGCCGAAGTGCGTCGCATTTTCCAGCTTGGCCATCGTTTCGAGTTCGAGGCTGGCGCCGCCCTGGGTTATCTGCTTCACGGCAACGCCTACGAATTTGCCGGCAACACAGAGTCGGCTTCGCGCGGCGGTTTCAGCTGCCACGTGCTGATGGGTGTCAACTACCGCCTCAGCGAGAAGACTTACATCGGCCTTCATGCCCAGCTGCCCTACTATGCCAACATCGGCAGCAATGGTGCTGAGTTGCCCACGGGTTTCACCGCAGCAACAGGCCTTGAGGCCACCACCGCTCCTGCTCTGAGTGGCTACAGCCTGCAAGCCTCGGTAGGCATCCGCTTCTAAAAGAAACGAACATACAATAACGAGAGAACCCCACGCAGCAAGTGTGGGGTTCTTTTATTTTGTAGATTCTTGTTATTCTGCATAATGTGCATCGATCTGGTCGAGGACGGCCAGCACCTCGTCGAGGGTGGTGACGGTGACGAGGGGGATGCGGAAACGCTTGAAGTCGAAGAGGCCGCGGAAGTAGGCGCCGTAGTGTTTGCGCATCTCGAAGATGGCTTGACGCTCGCCTTTGAAGTCGACAGCGGCCAGAAGATGCTCGCGACAGACGGCAACACGGTCGGAAACGGAAATGTTGGAACTGAGATGTGAGAACTGAGATGTGAGAGCTGAGGAAGAAGACTGCATCAGCTCTTTGGTCTGCTCGAATATCCAGGGGTTGCCGATGGCGGCGCGGCCGATGAGGATGCCGTCGACACCATAGCGTTGGCGGGATTCGAGGGCCTGCTGCGGTGTGGTGATGTCGCCGTTGCCGAAGACGGGTATATGGAGTCGGGGATTGGCTTTGGTTTCGCCGATGAGGGTCCAGTCGGCCTCGCCGCGGTACATCTGCGACTTGGTGCGTCCGTGGATACTGATGGCGGCGATGCCGACGTCCTGCAGCTGCTCGGCGAGGGTGACGATAATCTTGTTGTCGTCGTCATAGCCGAGACGTGTCTTGACGGTGACGGGCAGGGGTGAGCGCTTGACGAGCGAGGCGGTGATGGCCACCAGTTTGTCAGGCTCTTTAAGCATCCCCGAGCCGGCACCCTTTCCGGCCACTTTGCGCACGGGGCAGCCCCAGTTGATGTCGATAAAGTCGGGTCGGGCGTCGGCCACCACGTCGATGCAACGCAGCAACGAGTCTTCGTCGTTGCCGAAAACCTGTATGCCGATGGGACGTTCAAAATCAGCAAAGAGCATTTTGCGGCGGCTCTTCTCGGCATCGCGGATGAGGGCTTCGCTGGCGATGAACTCGCTGATGAGCACATCGGCCCCGTGCCGCTTGCAGAGCTGACGGAACGGCAGGTCGGTGATGTCGTCCATCGGCGACAAAAACAGCGGAAATTCGCCCAATTCTATGTTGCCTATTTTGACCATCTACAATAATTTGTGTGTTTTCGCGTTAAGCCGAAACGAAATGCAAAAATAGCAAAAAGATGGAACGCACACAAACAATAAAATACGAAGAGTGTAGGCTGGAGGAACTGAGCTCCAGCGACCGAGCCCTGATGGACGAGGCAATCGCGGCAACGGGAAGTGCATACGCGCCGTACTCCAACTTCAAGGTTGGGGCGGCCGTACGGCTTGACAACGGCACAATAGTGAGAGGCAGCAACCAGGAGAACGTTGCCTATCCGAGTGGCCTGTGTGCCGAGCGGACAGCGCTGTTCGCTGCTTCGGCCCAGCATTCGGGACACGCAGTCGAGGCTTTGGCGATAGTGGCGCGCAATCCGCAGGAGGCCTTGGTGGGAGCGATGCCATGCGGCGCATGCCGCCAGGTAATGGCGGAGCAGGAGGGAAAACAAGGGAAAAGAATGCGGGTGATATGCTATGTGTCGGCCGACAAAATATTGATTTTTGAGGGTATAGAGTCGCTCTTGCCATTTGTTTTCACGATGTGAGACAAATCGGAGCGTGTTTTTTAATATTCTGTTATACAGAAAAGTACTAAATTTCGACAAAAAAGTTTTCGGCTGAATGCTTGTCGGTCGGATTTTTCTTTGTACTTTTGCAAACTTGTTTCGTAAGCAAGAGACAAAATATAAATGTTGAAAATAATTAAAAAATAATAACAGCAATGGGAATTATTGGAAAAATCAGAAAACATTCGTGGATAGCGGTTCTCATCGTCGGTATCGCTATCGTGACATTCATTATCGGCGACTTACAGAAAAACCGTAAGCAACCTTATTTTGCCAAAATGGACGGGGAAGAAATCACATACGACTATTTCAACGCCCGTGTGATGCAGCGCGAAGAGGATTACCAAATGCGTGGCAACAGCAGCTATTCCTTCAAGGAGAGCGTGTGGCAAGAAATTGTTCAGGAGCGTCTGCTTGGCAAAGAAATCAACGCCCTTGGTATCGACGTGACCGATGCAGAGGTGAGCGACATGTATGTAGGCCGCTTCATCCATCAGAACCTGTTGCAGCAGTTCACCAATCCTCAGACCGGTCAGTATGACCGTCAGGGAATCAGCAACTACGTGCGCCAGATTGATGAGATGCCGGACACTATGATGGCCAAAATACAATGGTTGAGATATCAGGAGCAGCTGCGTGACGACCGCCAGCGCACCAAATATTTCGCTATGGTGCAGAGCGGTATGTACATGCCTAAGGCAATTGCTGAGAAGATAGCAGAAATGAGTTCGAAGCAGTCGAATGTCCGCGTCGCCGGTCTGTCGTATGCACAGGCTGCAGACGTGCAGGTGGATATTACCGATGCCGACTACCAGAAATATTTCGAGAGCCACAAGAAAGAGCTGAATCGCGACGTGTTCCGTATGGACAACCGCGAACAGCGCGAGGTGGCATACGCTGTGTTCACCGCTCAGCCGTCGCAGAAAGACATGATGGACATCGACCAGGAAGTTGGTGAATGGTGGAGCGAGATGCAGGGCATGGAAGAAGGCGAACTGATTGACTTCGTCAACATGCACGGTGGCTACGATTCGATATATGTCAGCAGCACTTTGTTCGCTGCTCCGCTCGACACCGTTCTGAAAGGCTCGCATGCAGGCAGCGAAATCTCTCCCATGGTGGTTCCTGCACTGCTGAAGGACGATCTGCGCCGCAATGCTTATGGCATGTATGTCATGGGCAAGGTCCTGAAGACCGAAATGCGTCCCGACAGCGTTCGCGCTTCTGTAATCTTCATTCCCAACAACAATTACAACCCCAATATCGGACGTACTGTTGAATCGGCCGATCATCTGAAAGACAGTGCCATGGCAATGATCAAGTCAGGTATGCCTTTCGAAGAGGCTGTGCGTCAGTTCTCAATCGACACCACTAATGGTGGAGACCTTGACTGGCGTAGGGACGGTACACTGGTTTTCGGTGACGAAATTGTTCACCACGGTGTAGGCGAAGTATTCGAGAAAGAGATCCCCGGCAAGGCTGGACACTACATCGTCAAGGTGACCGGCAAAACAGCCCCGAGCATGAAATACCGTGTGGCATTGGCCCAGAAGATGATTACTCCCAGTAGCGACACCGAGAAAGATGTCCGCGACCGCGCTAACCAGTTTGCAAGCCAATACACCACATGCCAGGCTATGATCGACGGAGCACAGAGCGAGAATATCCAGATGCGCAGCGCACTGCTTATTTCGATGAGCGACTCGCTCACCGGATTTGCCAATACTCGCGACGCCGTCCGCTGGGCATTCAACGAGAAGACCATGACAGGTGCCGTCAGCGGCGAGGTCTACAACTCGGACTACAGCTACATCGTTGTAGGACTCCGTGAAATATATGTTCCGAACAATCTGACACTTGATCAGGCTCGTCCGCTGATGGAGAACCGCATTCGTATCGAAAAACTTGGCGAACAGCTTGCTGCCAAGGCTGAAGAGGCCATGAAGGGCAAACAGGACATCACCGCAATAGCAGAGGCTATGAACACGACGGTAGATACTGTTGCAGGCGTGACATTCGGCGGATATCTTGGACGTAACGGCATGGAGCCCAAAGTCACATCGGCTATCGCTGCCAAGAAGGATACCGGCATCATCGGTCCCATTAAGGGTGCCAGCGGTGTATACGTCATCAGCGTAGACTCAAACAGCAAGGTCGAAAACATAAATGCCGACAATATCCGCCAGCGTTTCGAAAGCGTCGGAATGAGTGGTCTCAATTACCTTGTTCCTGTGCTGCAGAACCGCGTGAAGATGGTCGACAACAGACTTATGTATATGTAATATAAGTATTGACTTATAAAAAAAAAGGAAGGCGGTGTAGGGAAAAATGCACCGCCTTTTTTAAAAATTAAAAATTAAGAATTAATAAAGAGTACCTCTAATATTTTTTTCAAACGGCGTGGTATGCCTGCGAATACCTAATGAGTAAAGAAAATGCAATGAGCAATTAAACGAATTGAGTCCGACATTTGATTAAACTATGAAGGAGGACGTAGCTGCCCACTCGCAGGCTCCTCTACGCGCTCCACAGGAGCTTGTACCAAGCAAAACGCTAATTAAACGATTTTAGAGGTTTCATAAATTAAAAATCAAAATTGAAGTTTAAAGAGAAAATAAAGAGTTTTTTTGTATCCGCAAAGCGGTTTCCCAAACGGCTTTGGAACGGACGTCATGTGATTGGCGACCTGGTGAAGCACAAGCACCGTTTTGTCGTGCTGGACACTGACACCTATAAGGAAAAGATATCGTTCCAGCTGTCGGGTATAAACATCTTTGTTTTTCTCGGAGTAACATCATTAGTGCTTGTTTTCCTGACGGCGTTGCTGTTGGCATTCACACCGCTCAGGGAACTCATTCCGGGCTATTCAAACACCGGAATGGTGAAGCAGACGTATGAGAATGCGCGAGTGATAGACTCGCTGGAGGAGGAACTTAAAGCCCAAGAGGAGTTGCTGGCCGACATACAGGACATAATGCTTGGCAAAGACCCTGCTGAGCGACATGCTGCAGAAGTCTCGGAACACAAGAAGACTGACAGTGTGAAAACCAAACCGACACCGTATGTGCGTTCCAAAGCCGACACTCTTTTGCGAAGGGATATAGAAGGAAGGGCAAAAAGACAATGAAACATATTGCAATTTTAGGTAGTACGGGTTCGATAGGAACACAGACTCTAAATGTTGTGCGTCGCCACAAAGAGCTCTTTGAAATCGAAGTGCTCGTGGCAGGAGGCAATGCAGACCTGCTGATTGAGCAAGCCCGTGAATTTAAGCCCAATGTCGTTGTGATTGCCGACAAAAGCAAGTACGGCATAGTCAACGAGGCCTTGAAGGAGAGCGATGTAAAGGTGTTTGCCGGCATCGAGTCAGCATGCGAGGCTGTGGTGATGGAGAGTGTTGATATCGTTGTTGCGGCGATAGTGGGATTTGCGGGCCTTCGGCCAACAATGGAGGCGGTAAGGGCCGGCAAGGTCGTTGCTCTCGCCAACAAAGAGACTATGGTGGTTGCTGGCGACCTGGTGACACGCGAAGCCAGGACCAACAATTCGGCCATACTGCCAGTAGATTCAGAACATTCGGCCATATTCCAGACCCTTCAGGGCGAGATTGGCAACAGGATTGACAAGATTCTACTCACGGCGTCAGGAGGTCCTTTTTTCGGTCGCAAGCGCGAAGAACTGGAACACGTCACCTTGGAAGCTGCATTGAAACATCCCAACTGGAGCATGGGCCGTAAGGTCACTATCGACTCGGCAAGTCTGATGAACAAGGGACTTGAAGTGATAGAGGCAAAATGGTTTTTCGGTGTCGATGCCAAACAGATAGAGGTTGTCGTCCACCCTCAGAGCATTGTTCACTCGATGGTGCAGTTTGAGGACGGCTCGATAAAGGCCCAGCTCGGAACGCCCACCATGGAGACCCCAATACAGTATGCGCTGAGCTACCCTCGGCGTATCGAGAGCCACCTGCCGCGTTTCAGTTTTTGGGAACATCCGGAACTTACGTTCGCGCGTCCTGATACCGATACTTTCAGATGTCTGCCGTTGGCGTATGAGGCAATAGAGAGAGGCGGCAATATCCCATGCGTGATGAATGCCGCCAACGAGGTAGCCGTGCAGAAGTTCATAGAGGGCACATTGCCTTTCCTGGGCATAGCAGATTTCGTGAACGATGCGATGTCGAAGGCCAGCTACATAGCCAAACCGACATTGGAAGAACTGATAGAATGTGATATTTCGACAAAAAAAAGAATACAATAATAAAACAAGCCATACACAAAGGTGTGGCAACCAATAATTACGAGATAGAAAATGAAAATAATCGCTTTGCTGCTTAGTTTGTCGCTTCTTGTGTTCACGCACGAGTTGGGGCATTTCTTCTTTGCACGTCTGTTCAAAACCCGTGTGCGTAGGTTTTATCTTTTCTTCAACTGGAAATTCTCGATACTGAAAGCCAAGAAATTCAATGGCAAATGGCACTTCCTTTTCTTCAATGGGAAGACCCCCGACGAATGGGATGAGAAAAATCTTAGACCTGAAGACCAGAACAATACGTTGTGGGGCATCGGCTGGATTCCGCTTGGTGGCTATTGCGACATCGCAGGCATGATCGACGAGACCAAGGGCGCAGACGACATGGAGAGCGAACCGCAGCCGTGGGAATACCGCTCGAAGAAAGCCTGGCAACGCCTTTGTATCATAAGCGGTGGAGTGCTGGTCAATTTCCTTTCGGCATTGTTGATATACACTTGTATATTTGCACATTGGGGTAAAGACGACCTGCCAATGCAGAACGCCAAGTTGGGATACGACTACCACGAGCTGCTCCTCGCCGAGGGATTCCAAAACGGTGACATAATATATGCCATTGACGGCGAAGAGATGAACGACATCGTGAAGACCCAGCATAAGCTGCTGCTCGACAATCCAAAAATCGTTTCGGTACACAGGGCTGTGAGACTGTCGGATACCATAGTAAAATCCGAAAGTGAAGGCGGCCCTGTGATGATGGAAATTGTGCCGCGTGACACGGTGATGGATGTCGATATAGCTCTCAGCTACGACCTTCTGACCAAGATAGACCCGCGCGACACAAATCTGCTCTTTGCAATCAGGGCTCCGTTCGTCGTAAAGGATTTTGCAGCAGGCTCCCATGCCCGCCGTGCCGGTATGGAGGTAGGCGACAGCGTCGTCAGCCTGAATGGGGAACCCATGGCATGCTATACAGAGATCGCTCAGACCATGAAGGACAATCAGGGCAAAACTGTCGCGTTCGGGGTGTACCGCAACGGAGAGTACATCACGCTTGATGTGGATATCGACGACAATGGAAAAATCGGAGTATACCTCGAGAGTCCGGTCAACCTGTTCGAAAGTGTACATACAGACTATACCTTTGGAGCTGCCATACCTGCCGGTATTTCTTACGGATGGAACCAGTTGACAACATACGTGCGTTCGTTGCGTGTGCTGTTCACCAAAGACGGCTACAAGGGTTTGGGCGGTTTCGGTACGCTTGGCGGACTCTTCCCGTCGACGTGGAACTGGTACTCATTCTGGACAATTACAGCATTCCTCGCAGTTATTCTTGCTTTCATGAATGTGATACCTATCCCGGGACTTGACGGTGGACATATACTCTTCACCCTGTGGGAGATGATTACACGTCGCAAACCCAGCGAGAAGTTCCTCGAGACATCACAGACTATAGGTATGATACTGCTGCTGTTACTGCTGATCGTAGCGAATGGCAACGATATATTAAGGATATTCAAGTAGAAAGCCGAACTGCCCATATTCAGACTGAAAGAAGTGAAACGTTTAGACCGTCTTGTAATAAAATCGTTTGTCGGACCATTGTTGCTGACGTTTGCCGTGGCGGTTTTTGTGCTGCTGATGCAGTTCATTTGGAAGTATGTTGACGACATCGCCGGCAAGGGTCTTTCGGTGGGAGTGATAGCCGAACTGCTTCTCGACGCGTCGGCCACATTCGTTCCAATGGCAATGCCTATCGCAGTGCTTTTCGCATCGATAATGACCATGGGCAACATGGGCGAACACTACGAACTTGTCGCCGTCAAAAGCGGCGGCATACCACTTTGGCGTGCCATGATACCGATGGGTATCATCGTGCTTGCAATGACGGTAGTGGCATATCTTTTCGCCGACTATGTTATGCCTTCGGCTGTGTTGAAATACAGAACAACACTGTATGACATCACGCGAAAAAAACCCGCGCTGAATATACGTCAGGGAGAGTACTATTCGGAAATCGATGGTTTCGTGATTTTTGTAAATAAAAAAAGTTCGGACGGGAAGACGCTGCACGACATTACTATTTACGATACGCGTAACAATGTCAGTCATCCTGACGTAGTGGTGGCCCGTGAAGGACAGATGCAGACCACACCTGACGAGCGATATATGGTTTTCACGCTCTATGACGGCTGCTCGTATAGCGAAAACGCTGCGGACGGTCGCGAAGACACGGAGCCTTTCACCCGTATATATTTCGACAAGAACGAAATGTCGTTCGACCTCAGTTCGTTTGCATTCGACAAGAGCGATGAAAGCATCTTCCAGGGTGGATACCAAATGATGAACACCTCACAACTCGATTCGAATATTGTACGTCTGAAGGAGCAACGGCACGAGGCAATGGAAAGACAGAAGGAAGGTATGCGTCTGAAGATATTCAATGACAGTGTCGGTTTTGACAAAAATATGGATATCCGAGTTCTGATAGATTCTGCTGACGCTGTGGAACAGAGACGCATATACAACGATGCCGTTGCCAAGGCCGAACGCAATATGAACGATGCAAAGATGCACACCCAGGTTTTCACATCGCAAAGTGAATACATCAACCGTCATTATATTGAATGGCACCGGAAATTCTCGCTCAGCGTGGCGTGTATAGTACTTTTTCTTGTCGGAGCTCCATTCGGTTCGATAGTGAGAAAGGGTGGACTCGGCTTGCCGCTTGTTGCCTCCGTAGTCTTCTTTGTGCTATACTATGTGATTGGCATGATTGCAGAAAAAGCGGTTCGCGAAGGGGCCTTGGGCAGCTGGGGAATGTGGATATCAACGTTAGTGATGATTCCAATCGGAATAGGCTTGATATACAAAGCCGTGCAAAGATAATAGGCCGTATTTCTTGAGCAGAACACCCCCTGTAGCCTTACTTGTTTCCCCAATTCATCAGTCTTGGATTTTAATTGCAACAGAAAACTTTTATAGACGAATAAGTTTTGTTGTGTTTTTTAACGCGTTGAAAAACAATTTTTTGTAACAGGAACCGTTATCGAAATACAAAATATTAATAAGAACAATCGAAACAATTTGACAATGAGAACGTTGTCTGATTGTGTGCAATATTTTAAATTTGTAAAACGCAGTGAATAATATGGAAGATTTTTTCGTGTCAGGAATACAGCAGGTGGGTGTTGGATGTGAGGATTTTAAAGCCTCGTGGAAATGGTATATAGAAATGTTCCAGATGGATGTGCGCATTCTGGAGGATGATACTGTGGCTGAGCGCATGCTGCCCTATACTGGCGGAAAACCTCAGAAGCGTCATGCCTGCATAGCCGTAAATCTTCAGGGCGGCGGCGGTTTTGAGATTTGGCAATACAGCGACAGGAAACCGCAACCTGTAGGATTCCAGATTCAGGTGGGCGACTTGGGTATTTTTGCTGCAAAAATCAAGAGTCGAGACGTCGTGGCTTTCCATGATGAATTGTGTGCTAAATACGACAAGGTGGGTCCAGTATGCGCTTTGCCTGACGGCACCCGGTGCTTTGTAGTGGAAGACCCTTGGGGCAAATGGTTCCAAGTGGTTGAAAACAAATACGTCTTCATCGATCAAAAACGTCTTGGTGGCGGAATAGTAGGAGCAATGACTGGATGTACAGATATTGACCGTACAATTCCGCTATATAAGGATGTGTTGGGATATGACAAGGTGATTTACGACGAAACCGGAGTCTTTGACGATCTGAAACCTATGGCTGGAGGTGATGGCCGTTTCCGCCGCGTGCTGCTGGGGAGCAGCAAGAGTCGTAAGGGCGCTTTCGTGCCTCTTTTTGGCGAAAGCACTATAGAACTGGTACAGGCATTGGACCGTACGCCAAGAAAGATATTCGAAGGACGCTACTGGGGCGATCCTGGATTCATCCAGATATGCTTCGACGTGACGAATATGAGAGCCCTCGAAAAGCACTGCAATCAGCTGGGATTCCCCTTTACGGTAGACAGCTGCAAGGGCGATGAGCATTTTGAGATGGGTGAGGCCAGCGGACATTTTACCTACATAGAAGATCCGGACGGCACACTCATCGAATTGGTGGAAGCCCACAAACTCACGGTGCTGAAGCATCCACACATATATATCAATATGTTGAAGCGGAATCGCGAGAAGGCATTTCCCAAACTCTTTTTCAGACTTATGGGAATGAACCGGGTTAAAATAGATAAATGAAATTGGCTGAAATAATATGGGCAATTTGGTTGATTACATTAAACAGGATTTGCGTGCCGAGGAGGCATTGAAAGCGTGCATGAACTGCGGTATATGCACGGCTATATGTCCGGCTGCCGAGTTTTACGATTATGACCCTCGACGTATATGCGACACTGTGCAGCGTGGCAACGAGACGGAGATCGAAAGGCTGTTGAAAAGCGACACGATCTGGTATTGTGGACAGTGCATGTCGTGCAAGACGCGCTGCCCACGTGGTAATGTGCCTGGCGAATTGATTAACGTCCTGCGGAAGGCATCACAAGAACTGGGATACTATGTTGAGAGCGAGAAGGGCCGTCAGCAGAAACAGCTGATGAACACTATCGGGAAAAATATTCTCGACATCGGATACTGCGTGCATCCTGACCGTGTGGACCCCGACTACCATCCTGAGCAGGGCCCTGTATGGGAATGGTATATTGAACATATTGAGGAAATTGCTCCTAAGCTCGGTGCCAACTATCATGGGGAAGGACCGGGAGCATTGCGCAACATACCGGAGGAGGATCTGGAAGAGGTAAGACGGATATTTGAAGTGACTGGAGGAATGGAGCTACGCAAAAAAGTCTTGGAGGAATAGTACAGGATGAAAAAATTCGGATTTACAATATCACAAGGCCGTCAGATAAACTTTGACGAGATGAGGAACGAGAAGGTCGACAAGCTGCTCGAAATGGTTCCATCATACAAATTGTGCATCGGCTGTGGCGGATGCACGGCAGTCTGTTCGGCCGCCGGCTTTACGGATTACAATATTCGTCGTATCCACACGGCTTTTCTGCGTGGCCAGTATGACGGCTTGAGCGAGCAGCTGCAACGCTGTATGCTGTGCGGAAAGTGTCTGCTTGTATGCCCGCGCGGTGTCAACACACGCTCGCTTATAATAAATATGAGAAGAATACTTGCCAACGTGCAGCCCAATACTTTTGTAAGGAAAGGAGGTGAACAATGAGTTGGCCTTTTATCGTCTTCGTTATTGTCTATTGGGTAGGAGCCGTAGGACTGATAGTGTGGTCGATTTTCAAGCCGTTCTTTTCGGTGTTTGTACTGCCTTTTGTTTTGGGTGTCGTTCTTCTTCTGTTTTTTTCGATAGTAAAATATTGGCGCTGGATACACAGTTTCGATAAACTGCAGCGAGCCATAATCCGAAAGAATATCTGGACATGGCGCTTCCTTCCGGCAATCTGGGAAGCATTCCGCGAGGGACTGCTGCATTGGCGAATAACCAAAAAGAACGTCCTGCTCGGATATATGCACCGCAGCCTTGCTTTCGGGTGGTTTCTGCTCATCGTTGTGGGAGCCGTTCAGTCGCGCCTGGCTATACCGGGAGGCCACCCTATGTGGGTCGCCATCTTCTTCAACTTTTTTGAGACATTCGTCGACATATCCTCCTTCAAGCATGCGGAGTTCTTTGCCAACCTGATGGATGCGCTGCTCATCTACGTGCTCAGCGGACTTTTCCTTGCCATGTTCAAGAAGGTCTGGTCGCGGCCGATGGGCATGAAACGCACCACCAAGCACACGCTGATGGACCGTGTGGCCAAATTGGCTTTGTGGTGCATCTTCCCGCTCCGTTTGCTGTCTGAGGGCGTCACTTCGTCGCTCTATGGCAATGGAGGCTTCATGATCAGGCCTTTGGGCAATCTGATTGACACAATCGGCCTGTCCGATCCTGCATTCGAGTACACCTGCTGGACGCTCTACAGTGTGGCGCTCGGCACATTCTTCTCGCTGATGCCCTTCTCGCGCTATATGCATATTTTCACCGAGGTGTTCCTTATCTATTTCCGTCAGCTGGGAGTTAGAGACAGCGACAAAAAGACGGGCTACACGATGTTCGAACTTAGTGCCTGTTCGCGCTGCGGCATCTGTATTGACGGCTGCCCGATGAACCGCCAGCTTGGTGTGGTCAATATGCAGGGCGTCTATATGTTGCAGTCTATACGCAACCTCGAGCTGCAAAAGAATGCCGAACCGATTGCCGAAAACTGCTTGATGTGCGACCGCTGTGTTGCCGACTGTCCGGTTGGGTTGGACCTTTCTGTCGTACGCCGTCAGGTGCGTATCAAGAACAAGGCGGCTATAGATACCAAGGGTGCATACTCATATCTGAAGAATGTACAACCGTTCAATGCAATAGGACGTGTGGCCTATTTTGGAGGCTGCATGTCGCATCTAACACCTGGCATCACGTCGTCGATGGAAGCCATATTTAACGCTGTAGGCCAGAAATACTGGTATATGGACCGCGACGAGACTATATGCTGCGGGCGCCCACTCCTGCAGCAAGGCTTCGAGCAGCAGGCGTTTGAGCTGCGTAGGAAGAACACGGAAATGATAGTCAACAGCAAGGCAACATTGCTGATAACATCTTGCCCGATATGCTACCAATCGTTCAAAAAAGAGTACAAACTGTCAATACCTGTAATGCACCATACTGAATACATCAATATGCTGATAGAGACAGGAAAACTCAAATTGCGCAAAGATGGGCATAAGGTAGCATACCACGACCCGTGCGAACTGGGTAGGGGATGCGGAATATACGACGAGCCGCGCAACATATTGCGGGCAGCTACAACGCTGCTTAAAACCAAGGAGGAGCGTGAGCACAGCCTGTGCTGCGGTTTCAACCTGGGCAATCCGCTTCTGGACATCAGCCAGCAGACTGCCATACGTGATGCCGCACGCGACAACCTTCTCGAAGCCGGCCCCGACACCATTGCAACGGCATGCCCAATGTGCAAGAAGGCCTTCCAACGGGCGGACAATGTCGCAGTAAAAGACATTGCCGAGATCGTTGCAGCAAACATAAAAAATTGATAAAAAAGTATAACCACCATTACCGATGAAGCGTTATTGGAACGAATATCAAAAGGAAATAGCTGAAGACCATTATTTTTATGAGCGCAGCTGCATACGCCAAACCTTTTTCCCAGGTTCGGAAGCTGCCTTTCTGCGAATTCTACGTGAGGAGTTGGGTAAAGACATCTGCGACAATCCTCACCAGCACACCTGTACCGGAATAGGATACCATAGCGACGTGGTGCCGTTGGAGACCACAATGACTGTCGTTGCCCGCCTGTTCTCGTTGATGACAGAATGCGGCTACGAGAACTATGTGCCTTCATGCGTCACATCGTTCGGTGTCTTTTCGGAGATGATAGAGAAATGGGAGCACAATCCCGAACTGCTCGCCAAGACGAGACAGTACCTGTGGGACGCCACAAAACGCGAATTCTCCATACCAAAGAATATTGTGCACCCCTCCGATGTCATATACCGATTCAGGTTTGATCTGAAACCACGCATGAAATACCAGCTCATTAACCGTTTTACCGGCAAACCGTTACGCGTCGTAGAGCACATCGGATGCCATTATGCGAAGATATTCCCGGAGCGTGGCATCGGCAAGGCGGAGTTCCCGTATGTGCTTGCCGGCATGATAGAGGCTTGGGGCGGCGAGGTCATAGATTATCCGGAGCGGCGTCACTGCTGCGGTTTTGGCTTCCGTCAGTATCTGGTTCAGGAAAACCGCGGTTATTCCATCGCAAATACCAAAAAGAAATTCCAGTCGATGGAGCCCTACGAACCTGACTTTATAATCACAAACTGTCCGGGATGCAACATGTTTTTAGACAAATGGCAATACACTATTGCCGAGATGGAGCATAAGACCTACGACAAGGAGGGCTACGGAATACCGGTGCTCACTTACGAGGAACTGACAGGCCTCCTGCTGGGCTATGACCCGTGGAAACTGGGATTGCAACTGCATCAGGTACAGAGTGAACCCCTCCTCAATAAAATAGGTATCGCATACAACCCCGACGAGAAATATAAAGGCGTATCCGGAAGGCTGCTGCCGCGCCCCGACCGTCCAGAATGCCTGCGACAGGATTTCTAACGGGCGTACGTCATAATCAATCAAATAGCACAACATTTCTAACCCATAAACTTCAATCGCAACAAAAATGACAATATCCATTATAGGAGCCGGCCCTTCCGGCATCGAAGCCGCATCAGTACTTGCCAAACAGGGAATGGCAGTGACTCTTTTCGAGAAAGATCCCTCTCCGCTCAAGAATATCGCCGACAAAGCATTCCTGTTCCCTAATTTTGCTGCAGCATCCGAAATTGTCGAACAGCTGAACAAGAAGCTCATGACTCCAAACATTACTCAGCGGCTCGACTGTGGAATCACAGGAATGGAACGTGAGGAACACGGGTGGAAACTGACTGATAGTAAGGGAGAAACCCACTATTCGGATATTGTGGTGATGGCTACTGGATACACGCCGTTTGATGCACGTCGGAAGGAGGAACTCGGATATGGCATATACGGCGGTGTCGTGACATCGCTCGAAATGGAGAAGATGATACGCTACGACAAGATTGTCAACTCGATGGGCGAGACGCCAAAGCGCGTCGTTTTCCTGCAGTGTGTAGGCTCGCGCGACGAGAAGACGGGTAACCATTACTGTTCAAAGGTGTGCTGTGTAACGGCTGTCAAGCAGGCAATAGAGCTCAAGAAGCGTATGCCGGATACAGAGGTCTATGTTTTCTATATGGACTTGCGTATGTGGGGACAGCATTTCGAGGAGCTGTATAGGGAATCGCAGCAGGACTATGGTGTGCGCTACGTCAGAGGCCGTATTTCCGAAGCATCTGGCACGTTCGACGGTCGAGTGCAGGTGAAGGCTGAAGACACTCTTATGGGTCTGCCGCTGAAGATGACTACCGATCTGCTTGTGCTGATGGTCGGAATGGAAGCATCCGAAGGGACGCGATGCCTTGCCAAAGAAGCCGGTATCTGTGGCGAATATGGTTTTGCCCAGTCTGTCGACCCACACCTTGGCGACTGCCTGACGGCCGAAAATGGTCTTTTCGTGTGTGGAGCATGCAAACGACCGATGTCGATAAACGATGCCGTCAACGACGGGCGTTCGGCTGCATTGGCAGTATTGGACAGTATTAATTAGTGGCCATATAAAGCTGTTGGGGCCGAGTGGCCGTCACTATACGCGTTGGACTTGCTCGACACCGTCGATGGAGCGCAGACGCTCGATGAGCATGTCGAGGTCGCTCAAATTATGGACGTAGAGCATGATAAGGCCACGCCCGAGACCCTCTGAGGCCTCGAGTGTGATGGCACGCATATTGAGGTTCATATCGTCGCTTATGACTCGTGTTATCTCCTGCAGCAGCCCTTTGCGGTCAATGGCTGTTAGGGTCACGCCTGTAAGGAAGGCAATCTTCTCGCCGGCACGCCATCGTGTACGCACAATGCGGTCTTCGTGTGCCGCCATTTCGTGGATTGCATTGGGGCAGTTGGTGCGGTGTACCATGATTTTGCCTTCGGTGACAATGCCAATCACGCGGTCGCCCTGGACGGGTTTGCAGCAGGGGGCAGGCTGTGTCTCCAGCCCTTCGTGAGCGGCGTCGATAAGGAATGGCGACGTGGTCGGCATCCCCAGATTGTCTAATGGACGCAAGAACATCAGCTGGGGCGTCGACTTGGAAAGGTGAAAACACTGGCGCAGGTCTTCGTCGCTTATCTCTCCTGTGGCAATGCGGTAGTAGAGGTTTATGTCGCTGTCGCTGTTGAAATAGCGCTTCAGCCTTGCAATACGCTGTGGGTTCAGTTTGAGGTTCTCGCTTTTGAGGAAGGCCCGAAGCTTCTGCTCGCCTTCTTCACGGCGGTCCTTTTTAATATTGCGTATGTAATCCTTTATGTGTTCGCGTGCCCGTTGGGTCTGTGCGTCGTTCAGCCATTCCTCGGTAGGTGATGTCTTTTGCGATGTCAGCACCTGCACCTGATCGCCGCTATGGAGGCGGTAGCCGATAGGGACCACTCGCGCATTCACCTTGGCACCTATGCAGTGCTCGCCAAGCTCGCTGTGTATGGCGTATGCGAAATCGAGCACTGTGCTGCGTGCGGGCATCTTGATGGTTTCACCCTTTGGGGTGAAGATGTATATTTCTTTTGTGTACAGGCTCTCTTTGAATTCCTCGACAAGGTCGAGAGCGTTTTTGTTGGGGTCTTCAAGCGATGTCCGTATCTGTTGCAGCCATTCCTCTACGGGGGTTTGCTTGAGAGGCTCGTCCGGGTGGGCTTCTTTGTAGAGGAAGTGTGCGGCGATACCCTTTTCGGCAATGCGGTCCATGCGCGTGGTCCGTATCTGCACTTCCACCCAGCGACCAATGGGCGACATTACCGTTGTGTGGAGCGACTCGTATCCGTTGTTCTTTGGATTGCGGATCCAGTCGCGCAATCTGGATGGCTGTGGCGAAAAAACACCCGTTATGAGTGTGTAGACTTTGAAACATTCTTCGGCCTCTATTTTGCGGGCTTCTTCCAATGGCATCCCTTCGACTTGCGGAATCTCGAGGATTATGCGCATTGCGTAAAGGTCGAAAATCTCATCGAACGACACGCCCTTGTTCTGCATCTTCTTCCAGCAGGAGTAAACCGATTTGACACGTGTTTTGATGGTGTATTTGAATCCTCCGTTGTCAAGCATTTCCCGTATGGGCTTCGTGAAGCATTCTTTGAGTTTCAGTTCGGTTCCTGCTGTGTCGGCAATCTTGCTCGATATCTCGGCATATTTGTCGGGATTGGTATACTGCATTACAAGGTCGTCGAGCTCGGTCTTGATGCCGTAGAGTCCAAGTCTGTGGGCAAGAGGGATGTAGAGGTATTGGGTTTCGGACGAGATGGCCAGTTTCTTGGTGTCTTTCATCGAGCCGAGTGTGCGCATGTTGTGCAGGCGGTCACAAAGCTTCAGGAAGATGACATAGGCGTCGTCGCACATGGCGAGGAGGATTTTTCGGTAGTTCTCGGCTTGCGATGAGAAATTGTCGTTCTGCTCGGCAATCATCGACGCCTTGTCGATTTTGGTCACTCCGTCAACGATTTTTGCCACCCTTTCTCCAAAAATGGCGCGCAAGTCGTCGAGCGTAACATCGGTATCCTCTACCACGTCGTGCAGTAGGGCACAGATAGCTGCAATGGGTCCTAAGCCGACCTCCTTCACGGCAATGAGTGCAACGGCAAGGGGGTGGAAAATGTACAGTTCACCCGACTTGCGGCGTGTGTCGGCGTGAGCGTTGCGAGCTATGTTGAATGCTCTGAAGATATTGCTTTCGTCGTTGGAGCTGAGGGGCTGGTTGGAGCGGCAGGCTTCGATCAATTCCTCATATTTCTGTTCTACAAGTTGTTCTTCCGATATCTCTTCCATAAAACTATATTATAATGTGTATAGCCAGAATCAGTCAGTCACCGTCTATGCGGATTGTATTTTTTTCGGCAGATAAAGGTTTTGCAATCAGAATAATACCCATAATCCGCAGATCGACGAAAGGCTAATGCTTAACCCTAATGTCAGATAAGAGTTGCCGTTCAGAGACACATGGCTTACTGACAAGCTCCACCATGCGAATTGACCTCCATTGGTATAGGCATTGGCTGCAAAACGTGTGCCGACCTCGAATCCGATACGGTTGTCGATAGGATTGGCATAGGCAAAGCCACCATAAAGTTGCCAGTCGAATGCTGACATACGTGGCAGCGGGCGAACAGCAATACCTCCGGTATATAGCAGATGGCTTCTGTAAACTGTCGCGCTGAGATAGCCTCCGCACCAATTGTGGACATAGGCAAAGTTGGCCCCATAACCAGTGGAACCGTACTGCTCAAAACCTAATATGCTCTCAAGGAAAAAGTGGCATAAATCATCATTCCGATTGGAATTGGTTTGCAGTGCCGTTGACCCGGCACGGACATCGCGCCCGTATGTTATGTCGCTGCTGCCACTGACAATCTCGTTGTCGCTTTGGGCACGGACGGTGTGCAGTGACAGCAGCAATAATGTTAATAGTACGATTCTCTTCACTTTTTTTCCCGTGATATTGTGTGGTTACAGGCGAAAGAAAGCACTTCGGCTTTTATGTCATTTTTCCGACTGCTCGTGTAGTGCAAGGCGGATTTGGGATTCCAGTTCCTCGCTGAGTTCCGGATTGTCGCGAAGCAGCGACTTGACCCCTTCGCGGCCTTGGGCCAGTTTGCTCTCGCCATAGCTGAACCACGAACCGCTTTTCTTGATGATTCCGGTCTCGACGCCGAGGTCGACAATCTCGCCTTGTTTGGATATTCCTTCGCCAAACATGAGGTCGAATTCGCAGGTGCGGAATGGGGGTGCCACTTTGTTCTTGACAACTTTGACCTTCACGCGGTTGCCGATGTTCTGGTCGCCATCCTTGATGGCTTGGATTCGACGTATGTCGAGACGTACCGAGGCATAGAATTTCAGTGCGTTGCCGCCGGTGGTTGTCTCGGGGTTGCCAAACATGACACCGATTTTCTCGCGCAGCTGGTTGATGAAGATGCAGCAGCATCCTGTCTTGCTGATTGTCGAGGTCATCTTGCGCAGGGCTTGTGACATAAGGCGTGCATGGAGTCCTACTTTCGAGTCTCCCATCTCGCCGTCGATTTCTGCCTTGGGCGTAAGTGCGGCGACAGAGTCGATGACGATGATGTCGATGGCACCAGAACGAATCAGATTGTCTGCGATTTCGAGGGCCTGTTCGCCATTGTCTGGTTGCGATACAAGAAGGTTGTCGATGTCGACTCCGAGTTTGCGGGCGTAGACAGGGTCGAAGGCATGTTCGGCATCGATGAAAGCTGCTATGCCGCCTTTTTTCTGGCTCTCGGCAATGGCATGGATGGCCAAGGTGGTCTTACCTGACGATTCAGGACCGTAGATCTCTATAATACGCCCTTTGGGGAAGCCGCCAATACCAAGTGCATTGTCAAGACTTATTGATCCCGTGGATATGGCTTCGAAAGTCTCGTCGGGACGGTCTCCAAGTTTCATAATCGAGCCTTTACCGTAGTTTTTTTCGATCTTGTCGAGGGTGCTCTGCAAAATTTTCAGTTTCTCCAATTTTGATGCATCGGCATCGTTGACTTCTTTTGCCATGATATTCAAATGTTTATTTTGTGATTATTATTTAATGTCTTTATATTATACAAACTACAAATTTACAATTTTTTTTTAAATATCGTATTTTGATTTCATATTAAAAAAAAATTGTAATTTTGCAAATTCATTCAAATACTTAAAATATGGAAATACTTTCTCAAAGAATCCTCAATATGGCCGAGTCGGAGACTCTGGCTATGACTGCAAAAGCACGCGAGTTGAAAGCTCAGGGCAAGGACGTTATCAGTCTTAGTATCGGCGAGCCCGACTTCAATACTCCGGAAGTTGTGAAGGAAGCGGCTAAAAAGGCTATAGATGACAACTTTACACATTATCCTCCTGTGCCTGGCTATCCCGATTTACGTGAGGCTGTTTGCACCAAATTCAAACGTGACAACGGCTTGGAGTTCAAACCTGAGCAAATCGTTGTTTCGACTGGCGCAAAACAAAGCCTTTTCCAAGTGGTTCAGTGTCTTATCAACCCCGGCGACGAAGTTATAATTCCAACACCCTTCTGGGTCTCGTACAAGGAGTTCGTCCGTCTGGCCGAAGGAAAGTGCGTGTTTGTCAAGACAAAACTCGAGAATGACTTCAAGGTGACTCCGGAGCAACTCGAGGCTGCCATTACACCGCGTACCAAACTCATCATGTTCTCGTCGCCCTCCAATCCTACTGGAATGCTCTACACCAAAGAGGAACTTCGCGGTATTGCCGAAGTCGTGGCACGTCACGAAAACCTTTTCGTCATGGCCGACGAGATTTATGAGCACATCAATTTTGTGGGCAAACACGAGTCAATTGCGCAGTTCCCCGAGGTGCGCGACCGTGTCATCACCGTCAATGGCGTTGCAAAAGGGTTTGCCATGACCGGATGGCGTATCGGTTTCATCGCCGCTCCTACGGTTATTGCCAAGGCCGCCAATAAATTGCAGGGTCAGGTGACCAGTGCCACTTGCTCCATCGCTCAGAAAGCCACCGTGTGCGCAATGCTTATGGATCCTAAGACCAGCGACGACATCATCAATATGCGCAATATCTTCCAGAAGCGCCGCGACTTGGTATACAAGCTTCTGTGTGAAATTCCGGGCCTCAAGGTCCGTCTGCCGCAGGGTGCGTTCTACTTCTTCCCCGATGTCAGTTCCTATTATGGTAAAGAGTTCAACGGTAAGAAGATTGAGAACTCGACGGATATGGCTTTCTATCTCCTCAACGAGGCCAACGTGGCCACCGTTATGGGTAGCGCCTTCGGCGACGACAGCTGCATCCGTCTCAGCTACGCCACCAGCGAGGACCTTCTGGTCGAAGCAATCCGCCGCATCAAGGAGGCTCTGTCAAAACTGAAATAGTCCACTCAAAAGGCTATAATATAAGCAAGCGGTGCAACATTCGTTGCACCGCTTGCTGTATATATAAGAAGAGGCTCCGCTTTCGCGAAACCTCTTCACCGAACAACATTAATTAATCTGTAGCTGTATTGAAGTCTTTGGATTGTGCAGTCTTTCTGTTGAATGAAAATCAGATTTCAGATGTGACGTAATTGCTTTTTTGTCAGTTTAGTCGGCTTCGTATATCAGTAACTCGCCATCTACGTAGAGGAAAAGCATCGGGTCTTTGTCTCTTTTCTTGAAAATCCAGCATCCCCCGTTTTCACGGTCAATCTCGGTCTTGATGTATTTTCTGCTGATTTCCTGTTCGGCCAGAAGTTTGTCGTTATTGTCAAAGACTTGCAGGTAAGTGTTTCCGTCCACATCGTTGACGATGGCGTACATCAAATCACCGCTCACGACGTAGCTCACCAGGTCTACGTTATATGTGTCGTGGACATATTTGTGAACCACTACGACATCGGTCACATGATAGTCATACCAGTATGAGTTGCAGTATACCCAGAATCCAGGCCAGAAGATAGGACGTGGAGGAAGCGGATGCCAGTATATGGGGTGCATGTGGATCATGTGATGATGATATGGATGGTGGAAATAGGGTGCGGGATGCATCGGACGGTGCGAGGGAGGCATTTGGCCGGGGTGTCCCGGACGTGCGTAGCTGTGGCCAGGATGGTGCTGCGGATTTACTGTACCGCGGCCGCTGCGGTTGTTGACACTTCCGTTCTGGACAGTGCCTCCGTTGCGGTCTCCGCGTCTGCCACCGTTGTCAATATTGCCAGCCGAGCGACTGCTTTGTATTGAACGGTTGTTCTGCTCTGGACGTGATTGTATACGACCACTGCGGCTCGAAGGTGCTGTGCTTGTAGGACGGCCTACTGACGAACGTGAACCGTTCTGATAGTTGCTGTGGCTGTTTCCGCGCGATTCGCTTCTAACAGAGTTGCCTCGGTTGGGAGTTGTCCCGCGGTAGTTGACTGAACCGCTGCGGTTTGAACTGCTGCTGGGTCTTGAATACGAGCTGTTGCTCCTGTTAGAAGAACTTGAGTACGAACTTCCGCGACTGCTCGATGAGCCGAAATAGGAGCCGCGACTGCTCGATGAATAACTGTGGCTGCCACCGCTTGAACGTGAACTCGACGATGAAGACGAGTGGCTTCCTCCGCGTGATCCGCTGCCACCGCCACCACGTCCCTGAGCCATGGCTGGAGTAATGCTTAGGATGGTCCCAAGTGCAATAACTGCTATCAATCTATTGGTTTTCATAATGTATCCTTTCTTTTCGGGTTCTTTTGTCTTTTTTCACGATGCAAAAGTACTCCCACATTTGCAAGTAAAACCCTAAAGTTTCTCCTATTTTTCCAGAATTTTGTGGGAAAAACCGAGAATGGGATATATTATCTTGAAAAACAGTAGAATGATAAAGTTGGATTGGACGACTTATTCTGTCAAATTATCCGAATTATTGTCAGAATTTTCTTGTTGTTCTGTCGCCTTATTGAATACTCCAAGATTGCGGAGCGCTATATAATAGTACACGACAAAAAGCAAAGTGAACATTACCGATCCGAGTGATAATGCTCCACGGCCCAGAAAGAGGACTGTTATCAAGAGTACAAGCAGTTGCGCTAATGTATAGAGGTGGAAACCGCTTTTGCGTAGCCGCCACATGAATAATACTCCAATGAAGGAGAGGCAGTACAGTATTGCTCCGCAAAAGAAGAAAGAACGCGGGGTCTCAAGGATTTGTTCGAAGTATACTGTCATCTCGCTTGGGAGAGTCAGGGAACCTGAATAGTATGTGGACTTCATCAGCGGATGCACGAGACCTGTCAGCATATAGCTGATGAAGTCATATCCCGAGCCTATGAAACTTAGAATAAGGACGATATGCAAACTGCGCAAACGCATTTTGTATTCAGGAGATTCCATTGTCGCAGTGGCTTGATACTATGTTTAGAATATTTTTTTGAGTTCTTCAGCCATCTGGAGTTGCAGTTTCTGTGCCTCTTCGGCGGCGCGCTGTGCAAAATCCTCACCATTCGAGGCGTAAATTATTCCTCTTGATGAGTTTACGAGTAGTCCGCAGTCTTTGTTCAGTCCATACTTGCATACTTCTGCAAGGCTTCCTCCCTGTGCACCTACACCGGGAACAAGGAGGAAACTGTTTGGCACTATGTTTCTTACCGTGGTCAGCATGTTTGCTTTAGTGGCTCCGACAACGTACATCATATTGTCGGGCGTACCCCACTGTTGCGATTTCTGCAGCACTTTCTCGAAGAGGTTACAATCGTCGTATTCTGTCTTTATGAACTGGAAGTCGAAGGCTCCTTTGTTTGATGTAAGTGCCAGCAGGATAACCCATTTGCCGTCGTAGACAGTGAAGGGCGTGACGGAATCCTCACCCATATAGGGGGCGATAGTCATCGAGTCGAAGTTGAAATCGCCTGCGGGGTCGAGGAACGCTTTGGCATACTGCTGCGAGGTGTTGCCGATATCGCCACGCTTGGCGTCGGCAATGGTGAAGACTTTGTCGTCAAGACCGTTAAGATAGTCCATGGTCTTTTTGAGTTGAACAAGTCCTTCGATACCGGCAGCTTCATAGAACGCCAGATTAGGTTTGTATGCCACTGCGTAGGGCAATGTGGCGTCAATTATGGCTTTGTTGAATTTGAAGATTGCATCAGTCTCGCCCTGAAGGTGCTGAGGCATTTTTTTTATGTCGGTGTCCAGTCCTACGCAGAGGAATGATTTTTTAGTGCGTATAGTGTCTATGAGTTGCTGGCGATTCATGATATTCGGTTTATTTTGTGTGTTTTATTATTCAGTCTTTTGTCAGTTTGTGGAATATTTGTTCCAGATTGTCGTGTCCGCTATGTTTCAGTTCTGCGAGGCTGCCGTCGGCCACGGTTTTGCCGTGGTTGATGATGATGGCGCGCGAGCACATGGCTTCAACTTCCTGCATGATGTGTGTCGACAAAAGCACTATCTTGCTTTTACCGGCGGTGCATATCACTTTGCGTATTTCCTCGAGTTGGTTTGGGTCGAGGCCCGTTGTTGGCTCGTCAAGTATCAGCACTTCAGGGTCGTGAATCATCGCCTGGGCCAAACCTACTCGTTGGCGGTATCCTTTCGACAGAGCGCCTATTTTTTTCCCTAATTCTGGTGTCAATCCCGTCAACTCTATCATTTCGTCGACTCGTTGGCGACTGTTTTTTAGTTTGTAGATATCGGCGATAAAACGTAGGAATTCCGGGATATACATGTCTGTATAGAGAGGGTTGTGCTCAGGCAAGTAGCCTATGCATCGACATACTTCGTTGGGTTCTTCCAAGATGCTGTGGTTGCATACCTTCACTTCGCCTTTTGATGGCGGAATGAAGCAGGTGATGATTTTCATCAGGGTTGATTTCCCTGCGCCATTGGGTCCGAGCAGGCCTACGATTTCTCCTGGTTTGACGCTGAAGGATACGTCGTCGAGAGCGTGTTGGGTTCCGTACAGTTTTGTTATGTTTTTTACTTCGAGCACGATGTTATGTGGCTTGATTTGATGGTCCGATGTTATTGTTCTTGCAGTTCGCGAGCCTCTTGCAGGCTGATGCGCTTCCCGTTGTAGAAGGCGATGACAAAAGCGTCTTTGAAGCCTTTTTTCCGCAAATCGTTTTGTATGTTTTTGGCTTTTGCTATGGTGCTTTCGTTGCCGAGTGTGTATCGGAACAGTCCGTCTTGTTTATACATCTGGTAATCAGTGATACCTTTGAAGTCCTTCGCTCCATCTTTGAGTTCCTTCTCGCTGGTCAGGAACTGTACGCGATAGGTTACGCCTTCCACCACAATTTCGTCTTTCTGGACGACGGTCTGTATCTCTTCTTGCACTTGGCGGTAGGGTTCGATAGAAGGCGGCACATTCTTTTCGGGCAGTGGGTCGATTACAGCCTTTGGAGGCTCTTCGCCTTGCGATTGCAGTATCGTTGCTGCAAGGGCGTCGTCTTGCTTGATTTGTGCATTCAGTGTGCTGTCAGCCTCGGGGTCTCCCTGCGGTGTCGGTTTTTGTGGCTTGTTTTTGCCATAACCCGGAAGGTCTATCTCCATTTTCTTTGGCTTTGCAACAGCTTCTTCATGAGCCTTGTAGTTGGCAAAGGCGTTGAGAAGACATATTGCTATGGTCGCTTGTCCCTCATCCGACATCATATATGCTTCCTCGGCAGGATTGCTGATGAATCCTACCTCTGTCAGTACGGCGGGCATGGCCGTTTTGTAGAGGACAAAAAACTCGGCTTGCTTCACGCCTCTATTCGTGGTTTTTATAGAGTTTTTGTATTGTTCCTGTGTGTATTGCGCAAAGTTTAGACTTTTGTCGATGTATGCGTTCTGGTACATGGCAAACATTACGTAACTCTCTGGTGAATTGGGGTCGAAGCCTTGATACTCACTATTGTTTTTGTAGCCGTCTTCGAGCAGAATATCGGCATTTTCTTTCTTTGCCACTTCCATATTTGCACGACTGCGCGAAAGACCCATGACGTATGTTTCCATGCCGACAGGCACCGAAGTGGGATGCGAGTTGATATGGATGGAAATAAACAGGTCGGCTTTGGCGCGGTTGGCGATGTTGGCACGCTCCGACAGGGCAACGTCGACATCGGTCGTGCGTGTATAGATGACCTTGACGTCGGGATAGTTGTCCTCTACAAGTTTTCCGAATTTTTTTGCTATCGACAAGGTCAGTTCCTTTTCTTGGCAGTGTTTGCCAAGGGCGCCGGGTTTGTCGCCGCCATGACCGGGGTCAATAACCAGAGTTTTCACTTTTCCAGGTTCTCTTTTTTGTGAAAATGCAGGTCCCGAAACGACCAGCACAGCAACGAAAAGTATTAGTAACCGTTTCATTTATAGAGAGGTATTTTTTGTTTTTATGGTGTGCGTATTTTGTATTATCTTTGCACTTTGAAAATGCAAAGATACTAATTTTTTATATATGCTTTGAAATCTGTATTTAATTTTTGTTTTTGACATATTTATCAACCGAGAATTCTTGACGAAACTCTATTAATTTCTCCTCCGTATATTGAGCAGCAGGAAGCCATATAATTTCAAATATTTCCTGATCGCAACATTGCTTTTGATTGCGTTTAACCCTGTGTCGTTTGCTCAGGACACTCTTCGTTTTTCTGTGCATGCACCTGATTCCATGAGCTTTTCCTCTCGCGACACGGCTGGTGTGAATGGCGACTCTGTTCGCTCCGTCCAAGGCAATCTTATCGGCATTTCGCACGATGCCGTCAAGGAGGTGGTGAAGTATAAGGCGGTCGATTCTGTCGCCATCGAGCTCGACAGCAAGAAAGCGTATCTCTATACCGGAGGCGAGATTGAATTCCAAAACATGTCGCTCCAGGCCGATGCTGTCGAAGTCGATTTCGAGCGACAGCAACTCCGCGCCCGCGGTGTGTCGGACAGTGCCGGCAAATATGTAGGGAGACCGTTGTTCAAACAGGGGTCGGACGAATACAATGCCGATACCATCAACTATAACTATAAGAGCGAGAAGGGCCTGATTTACGGAGTGATAACACAGGAGGGCGATGGCTTCTTGCACGGCGAGAAAATCAAAAAGGTAAACGATTCTGTCATGTACCTCAGCCGTGGACAGTATACTACTTGCAACTATGCTCATCCGCATTTCGCCATCAATTTCTCTGAATCCAAGCTTATTGCCAACGAGAAGATATTTACAGGACCGGCTTATGTGTCCATCGAGGATGTCCCGACGCCACTGGCATTGCCATTCGCATTTTTCCCGTTGGCTCATGACAGGGCATCGGGTATTTTGCTTCCGTCGTATGGCTGGATGACTGGCCGTGGCTATTATCTTAAAGACGGTGGTTACTACTTTGCAATCAACGACTTCGTCGATCTTGCCCTCATTGGAGAAATCTATACAAACTTAAGTTGGGCTGCTGAGGCTAAATCCAATTACTACCGGCGCTATAAGTACAAAGGCAATTTTGACATCCGTTATGGTGTGACGAAAACAGGTATCCGTGGCGATACCAATACCTACAACAAATATGGTGATTTCAAGGTCACATGGCGTCATGACCAGGACGCGAAGGCAAACCCCAACAGCCGCTTTTCGGCCAATGTGAACCTTGTTAGCCGCAATTATAACCGTAACACCACAAACTCAACCGACTATTTCAACAGCACCACGACATCGAGTGTCAGCTACACTTCGACCATCGGTTCCTGGTTCAACTTGGCTCTGTCGGCCAGGGAATCATACAATATCCAAACCGGACTGATGAATATTCAACTTCCTTCGATATCTCTGAGCAGCAACACTTTCTATCCGTTCAGGCGTAAGGTGCCTTCGGGTGCTTACCGTTGGTACGAGAATATTTCGATGTCGTATGTGCTCGAGGGTGCCAACAATGTCAATGCGCAGGATACCAATATCCTGAAACGTACAATTTTCAACCAGATGCAGTACGGCATCAGCCATCGTCTGCCGGTCCAGAGCACATTGAAGGTTCTGAAATTCTTCAACTGGACAAATTCATTGTCCTACAACGAGCGTTGGCACTGGTCGACCATCAACAAGGATATTGACTCTTCGGGCCGTCTGGTCATCGACACCATCCGCGGTTTCCGCGCCAACCGTGATGTTGCATTCAATTCTTCGCTTTCCACACGTGTCTACGGCATGTTCACATTCAAGTACGGTCCTCTCAAGGCGTTGCGCCATGTGATCAATCCCAGTGTGTCGTTCAATTTGCGGCCGGACTTCGGCAGCGACCGCTTTGGCTATTGGCGCTCTTATACAGACACTACTGGCTATGTTCATCGCTATTCTATTTTCGAACAGAGTCTCTATGGCGGACCTGCCGACGGCAAATCAGGACAACTTGGACTTTCTGTATCGAACAACTTGGAGGCCAAGATAAAACCTCTGCGCGATACTACCGACGAGCTGAAAAAGGTCATGCTTATTGAGAATCTTTCCCTCTCAATGAACTACGATTTGGCGCGCGATTCGCTCAACTGGTCAAACCTCAACGTGTCGGGTCGAACGACATTGTTCAAATCGCTCGTCCTCAACTATTCCGGATCGTTCTCGCCGTATGAGATAGACTCGCTGGGCAACAAGCACAACCAATTCTTGTGGAATACGCGTCGTAAACTCTTTCAGCTCAACCAGTCCACTTGGAGTGCGCAACTGTCGTGGAGCCTGAACAACAACACTTTCAAACGCGACGCCCCTAAGGGTCAGGGTACTATGGTGACGCCAATAATGCAAACTCCGTTCGACTATAGTCCAGCTTTGATGATGGGGACTTATGCTGATTTTTCGGTGCCATGGAATTTGTCGTTCCACTACACGCTGAGCTATGTGAGCGCTTACGATGCCGCACGGTTCAATATCAAACACGACATCACTCATTCGGTCTCGATTTCAGGCAATTTCTCCCTTACCGAGAACTGGAAGTTCAACTTCTCAACAGGTTACGATTTTACCAACAAGGGCATGTCCTACACCAGCATCGACATCTATAGGGACCTCCACTGCTGGGAGATGCGCTTCAATTGGGTGCCGTTCGGATATTATAAAAGCTGGAACTTCACCATCAATATCAAAGCCAGTTCGTTGCACGATGTGAAGTATGAAAAGCGCGAAAACTACCAATCCAATCAAGGATATTACGTCTATTGACAATAAAACCTGCAAGTTATGAATGAAGGAAAACTGTATTACAACATCAGTGAGGTGGCCGAGATGCTTGGCGTGAATACGTCGTTGCTTCGCTACTGGGAGACCGAATTCCCTGAATTGCGTCCCGCAAAAAACAAAAAAGGCACTCGTAGCTACACTCAGAAAGATATCGACCTGCTACGTAGAATCCACTATCTCACAAAAGAATGCGGACTTACGTTAGACGGTGCACGACAGCAACTTAAGAGCGACAAATCTCCCGATAGGAACCTGCAGCTTGTGGAAACGTTAACAGAAATTAAAAATTTTTTGATACAGATGAAACAAAATATATAGTTTTGCGTTAAGTTAATATTCCAAAACACAATTAATTCATTTTATTAACCTTAAATTTTTTGTCTATGAAAAAAGTACAATTAGAAGTTATGTTCCTCGCTGCTGCTTTTGCTCTCACCTCATGCGATGGTATAATCAACACTATCGAGGATATCAACAACAACGAGCTGGTCGGAAAGGCTTCCGTCGAGGTCACGCGTACCGTCAATGGAGTGACAACCGTAGTGGATTCTCTCTCCTTCACTTCAAGCATCGTAGATGCTCTTGACGTGAACTTGTACGACGAAAATCTCCCTGCTGGGTTTTTCACTGTCGACATAAGCGCAAACGTTGATTTCAACACCTCTGATGTCGAATTGCAGTATCCCTTTATGCTATACCGTATTGACGATACTACCGCCAAGTCTTACACGATGGACAACATGCTGTCTGTCGAAATGCTGCAGAATCTTGACTTGGAGTCTATCATAAACGTTGTTGCTACACCAGACGGCCCCAATATGATTCTCATAGCTGTGAATGACAGCTGCTGGTACCTCTCGAACGGTGGTGAACTGATAGTTTCAGAGTACCCAACTGTGGGCAACCTTGTTAAGGCTAATTTCAGCAATATCAATGGCCGCTATATCACTCAACGTAAGGTTGAGGAGCTCAATAACGATATTGAAAACAATAACTTCGCTCATATTTCCGACCTCGACTACTATTTTCCGGAGGTAACACTTTCTGGAAGCATCACAAGTCGTCGCTGGGCTATTACTCAAACCATTTACGAATCCGCATTCATCAATGGAGGATTGCTGTCAAAGTAACACAATACAATTGCTTAGAGACAAATTCTTGTCCCGTAAGCTTATTATGATAATAGTGGTGCTGCTCTATACAGCACCACTTTTTGCACAGTTCGACTTCCCTGCAATGGGTGGCACATCTGCCGCGATGGGCGGTGCGTCTGTCGCACTGCCCGACGATGAATCCGCCTTGCATAATATTGCTGGACTCTCGTGGAAATCCGATGTGACACTTATGCTGTCGGTGCGTCAAACCTTTGTTGTGGAGGGTTTGGGCTATGCATCTGCAGGTTTTGCCCTGCCGTTGACGTTTGGCACTTGCGCCGCTTCGGTCGTTCACTATGGCAACAGCGACTATAACGAGCAGATGGCTTCTGTCTGCTACGCCATGCCCATTGGAGAACGCATCTCGCTCGGAGCGGCATTCCACTACCTCCATTCGGGGACTTCAGACCCTTACTATAGCCCAATTAACCGCTTCACTTTCAGTGTGGCACTCCAGTATAAGGACGGCGATGACCTTATGGTCGGATTCAAGGCATACAACCCAATAGCTGTTTTTTCGGAAGACAATTCTCCATTACGGATTCCGGCAGTGTTCAATATGGGTGTCTCATACAGGCTCTTGCCCGATTTCATGGCTGTTGTGGAGGCAGAGAAAAACTTGTATGCAAAGCCGACTCTTAAAGTTGGTCTATCATACTTGTTCCATGAATATTACGCTTTTCGCATCGGTGTCAACACCCAACCGGTTGTCTACTCTTTCGGATTTGGACTAAATCGTTCCCATTTCGGTGCAGATTTAGCCATGCAGATTCATAACATTTTGGGAATGATGCCTCAAGTGTCACTCCATTATAGTTTCTGATTCTTATGCGTCGTTTGGTTGTTCTCGTTGCCATTTCTCTGCTGGTTGTCCCTGTTCTGAATGCACAGAATGAGGTCGACAATATGTTGGGCGACATCCTTGAGCAATGGGCCGACCAGTACGAAGAAGAGTCTGTCCCGGATGATGTTGTGGAACAATTGAATGAATTGATAGATAGCCCTATTAATCTCAACGACACCTCCAACAGTGTACTTTCTGTTCTTCCGTTCCTGACGGACTACCACAGACAGGCTATTCGCGCCTATATTGCTCAGTATGGCGAAATGGTGTCGTTGTCAGAACTTTATATGCTAAATGGATTCGATTCAACGACAATCAAACTGCTCATGCCTTTCGTCACAATTGCTCCTGTCGACAATGAATCGCCTCTGACATTCAAAGATGTCATTAATCATGGACACAGTAATTTACGCTTCGGGGCGAAAACGGTCAGACCTCTTTCCCGCGGCTATAATGAGGAGAAGTATGCTGGTGGTCCTTACAGGTCATATTTCCGATACAGTTTCAAATTCCACGACCGTATTTCGTTCCAGTTTTCTGGCGACATCGATGCTGGCGAAGCGTTTCGATTTGCCTCCGCTGCCAATAGCGGAGGAGGGGTGGGGCAGTATGGTTTTGACTACTATAGTTATCATTTGATGTTCAATAGGTTTGGTATTGTTAAACGTGCTATTGTAGGGAAATATAATTTGCATTTTGGACAGGGGGTAACGCTCTGGAGCGGTTCGGCCCCATGGATGTCGGGCAATACACCTTTTCGCCGCTTTGGACAAGGTATTGCTCCTGCAAGTGCATTTTGCGAATATGGCTATCTGCGCGGAGCTGCCGTGACTCTCGATATTGTCCCCAAACGATTAGAAACCACGTTGTTCTTTTCTAATGTTAATCGCGATGCCACACTCTCAGCACGTGATACCTCTTTGACCGACGAACTCTTTTTCCAGAGTTTTTATTCTTCCGGCTATCACCGTACGTCTACTGAACTGGCCAAGAGGGGTATGCTTGGCGAAACTCTTTTCGGTGCCCACATGCAGTATAACGGGAATAATCTCCAAGTGGGCATGACGGCAGTCGATACACGCCTCGAGTCAGAAATAGTTCCTGCCGAATATGTATACAACGCCTTTGCTTTCAGTGGAACGGACGTTTTTAACTACGGCGTTGACGTGACATATCGGTATCGAAGGATGTCGTTTTTCCTTGAGACGGCCATCTCGTCACGTCGTTCCCGTCTGCAGTCTGACTTGTTGCCAGTAGCTGGTGTAGGAGGATTCCATTTCCATCTGAATGCCGATAATGCTTTCTCCGCAGCATTCCATTATGGGTCGCCAACATTCCAAAATCTCCATTCTAATGTTATAGGACAAAGTGGGTCGGCTCAGAATGAGGAGGGTGTGATGTTTTTCTGCCGTACGCGCCTGCCAGGATTTGTGGAAATTAATGCCATGGCAGATTTTTTCAAGTTCCCGTCAATGCGCTATCGCATATACTCTCCATCAATGGGGGCCGATTACCGTCTGAGAATCAGCAAACCTATCGCTCGCAATCTGATGCTACTATGCCAATATCGTTACCGGTCCTCACAACGGAACAGCGATGCTCAACTTTATGCTGTTGAGGATATTGTGCGCAATCAGTTGCAGTTTTCGCTCGACTACGATGTCACATCATGGCGCTTGGTCTCGAAAGTGGTTTATTCGTCGTTTGAATGCTCCGATCATAATGCTCTCAACGGCTTCCTTATGTCGCAAGATATTGTTTATCGCCTTGCTATCTCCCGTCGTCCTTTGTCGATCGGTACCAGACTTGCACTGTTCGATATCGAGGGCTACGATGCCCGTATCTATTCATACGAAAGCGACCTCATGTATGAATTTAGTGTTCCTATGTTCACGGGACGTGGTGTGCGGTTGTATGCTCTATGCCGTTGGGAACCAACGTCGTCGTTCTCTGTTGCAGCAAAATATGCTGTGACGTTCTATCCCGACAAGGAGAGCATAGGCTCGGCTTATGAACTCATTGAAGGTAACTGCCGTCAAGAGTTCAAAGTCCAGATGCGACTTAAATTCTGATTTTTGAAACTTACTGTAGCGTGTTGCTGAATATGTGTCCAGCTATGCTATTTGTCTTGTTGTATGGTTATTCTGCCTTCCTCGACAAGCTTTTTGAATGTTTTCTCTGCTGCCAGCTGCTCTGCGGCTTTGATAGAGTATTCTATGGCTGATTCGCCTGGCTTGTTGTCAATAAGAGTTCGGACTTCATACTCTTTGCGGTTCGAATTTTTCTTGTTGGGGTTTATTGTATTGACCACCTCGAACATCACCTTGCATTTTGTTTTCTGGCCCCAGTCGATGAGTTTGCTTTTGAAGTTCCAATCCTGCTGGGAAAGGGCATCGATATCCATGTGCAGCTGTATCACTCGCCTGATAATTATGCGTTGAGTGAATTTATAGCCTTTTTCAAGATAGATGGCTCCTACCAGTGCTTCGAAAGCGTCTCCCTCAATTGATTTGAAGATGCCTTGCTGCTCTTTGTTGTACTGGATCAGCTGCGCCAATCCGATTTTATGGGCCACTTTGTTAAGGTTGGAACGGCTGACAATCTTTGACCTCAGTTCTGTAAGGAATCCTTCACCCTGAAGCGGAAATTTTTTGTATAGGTAGTCGGCGACAATGGCGCTGAGAACTGCATCGCCGAGGTATTCCAACCGTTCGTTGTTAATCCTGTGGCCTTTGATGGTCTCTACTGATTTGGAGCGATGGATGAAAGCCACCTGATAGATTTCGGTCCTGCGTGGCGTGAATCCTAAAATATTCTTGAAAAAACTGTAGAACTGCTCGTTCTCTTTTCTCCTGCGGAACAATATCATGGGTTTATCTCTCGTCGAATTTCCGGAACGCTAAGCAGACATTATGGCCTCCGAAACCGAAAGCATTGCTGAGGGCGAATCTGATATTGCTTTTTTGTGCCTTGTTGAATACAAAATCCAATGGCTCGATGTTGGGGTCATCGTTGAAATGGTTGATTGTCGGCGGGACGATATCGTCTTTTATTGCCATAATTGTTGCGATAGCTTCAACACATCCGGCTGCACCAAGCAGATGTCCTGTCATCGATTTTGTCGATGTCAGCTTGATTTTTTTTGCATGTTCACCAAAGAGATGTGCTATGGCTTTGGGTTCGGAAATATCGCCTATCGGAGTCGATGTGCCATGGGTGTTGATATGGTCTACGTCCGCGAGCTTCATACCTGATTCTTCAACAGCCTGTCGCATGGCTTCGTGGGCTCCAAGCCCCTCGGGATGCGAGGCTGTGATATGGTATGCATCGGCCGAAAGGCCACATCCTGTCAATTCGGCATATATTTTTGCCCCACGTCGCAGTGCATGGTCCATTTCTTCGAGCACTAACGCCCCGGCTCCTTCGCCAAGCACGAAACCATCACGATCCCTGTCGAATGGGCGTGATGCTGTGGCGGGATCGTCGTTGCGTAGCGACAACGCTTGCATCGACCCGAAGCCTCCGATGCTGCATTCAGCCACGGCTGCTTCCGAGCCGCCAGCAATGATGATGTCAGCCTTGCCAAGTCGCAGCAGATTGAATGCGTCGCTTATGGCCGCAGCCGACGAGGCACATGCCGCTACCGTGCAGTAGTTCGGACCTCGGAAACCATGTTTGATAGAGATTAGACCGGCACAGATATTCGATATCATGCGGGTACAGAAGAACGGACTGAATCGTGGCATACATCCACCCTTTACATAGTCACGTACCTCTTCTTGAAATGTTTGGACGCCTCCGTTGCCGCTACCCCAAATGACACCGACACGCGATGTGTCCACATTGTCGTCGGATATGCCTGAATCGACAATGGCCTCTTCCGAGGCCACAAGACCATATTGGGAGAACAAGTCAAGCTTGCGGCTCTCCTTACGGTCAAAATAATTTAAGGGGTCGAACCCCTTCACTTCACATGCAATTTTGCACTTGAAGTTGGTTGAATCAAAGCGAGTAATCGGCCCGGCACCACTCACTCCGGTAAGCATCGAGTGCCACATCGTGGCTACATCGTTACCTATCGGGGTCAGTGATCCCAGACCTGTAACAACTACTCTCTTTAGATTCATAAAGAATCGTTTATTTTCCAGCGTTCTCGATGAACGAGATTGCGTCGCCTACTGTGGCGATTTTCTCAGCTTCTGCTTCGGGAATCTGAATGTCGAACTCTTTCTCAAGTTCCATGATCAATTCTACGGTATCGAGTGAGTCTGCACCGAGATCGTTGGTGAAACTAGCTTCACGAGTTACTGATGCTTCATCGACACCAAGTTTGTCAACAATGATAGCTTTTACTTTGGATTCAATTTCAGACATTTTTCTTCTTTTTAATTGATTAAACAATTTGCAAAGTAACGAAAAAAAAATCAATTGTTGACCTTTTTTGTTCTACTTTCTATATGTTAAATATATTAAGAATTTGTGATACAGTGCAATATATATGCAATTTTTTTTAGTCGAAATCTCTATTTTTAAATAATTAAACACTGTTGAAAATCAAAATGATATGCTTTTATTAATGCTGTAATAAATTAGTAATCAGTGAATAAAAAAAATATTGATTTTTTTTGTTGCTTTTCCGCGTTTTATTGCTAAATTTGCACTTTATTTACTAACAAATTACTTCATGAAAAAACTTGCAATTTTGGCCTCAGGCAATGGTACCAACGCTCAGCAGATAACTGAATATTTTGCCGGACGCAGCGATGTCATGGTTGATGTCATTATATATAATAAGAAAGATGCTTATGTGGCTACGCGTGCTGCAAATCTGGGTATCGAATCCCGATACTTCTGCCGTCGCGACTTTATGGAAACTGATGCAGTCCTCGACTTCCTTCGCGAGCGCAAGGTTGACTATCTGATCCTTGCAGGTTTTCTGCTCCTTGTACCACAAAATCTGCTCGATGCTTTCCCTAACCGGATAATAAACATCCACCCGGCCTTGTTGCCTAAATATGGCGGCAAGGGTATGTATGGCCATCATGTTCACGAGGCTGTTGTCGCTAACCACGAATCGGAATCGGGTATTACAATACATATCGTGGACCATCGTTACGATTGTGGAACAACTTTGTTCCAAGCTCGTTGCAAACTCAATCCTGCTGATTCGGCCGATGATTTGGCTGCGAAAATACACCTTCTTGAGAAGGAGTATTTCCCTCGGGTAATCGATGCGTTCGTATGTGGCACTCCGATGCCGGTACAAAATGATGCCATATAAAACGTTACACGCTATGCGTATAGCAGTCAACACTCGACTCCTGCTGCCTCACCGACTCGACGGCATTGGCTGGTTCACGGCTGAATCGATGCGACGTATCGTGCTCGCACATCCGGAACACGATTTCTTCTTCCTTTTCGATCGCAAGCCCGACAGTCAGTTCCTCTTTGCACCCAATGTTCATCCTGTCGTCCTTGCACCGCAGGCACGTCATCCGATACTATGGTACATCTTCTTTGAATTCAGCGTTACTAGAGCGTTGCGGCATCTGAAGATAGACCTTTTTGTGTCGCCCGACGGATGGATGTCGTTACGTACCAAGGTCCCGACTCTTACGGTTATCCATGACCTCAATTTCGAGCACTCAGACGATTTCCTGCGTCCTTCTCACCAGCGCTATATGAAGCGCTTTTTCCCACAGTTTGCCCGCAAGGCCGACCGTGTGGCTACGGTTTCGGAATTTTCCAAGTCGGACATAGTCAGCCTGTATTCCGTTGCACCCGACAAAGTGGACGTTGTCTACGATGGATCGCATAGTTTCTACAGACCTTACGACAACGACGACCAGAATGCCACACGCTTGCGCTATTGCGATGGTAAGCCCTTTTTTATTTTTGTCGGCACCATCTCGCGTCGCAAGAACCTTACCAATACTCTTCTGGCATTCGATGAATTTAAAAATACACACACCGACAGCGATATGCAGCTTGTTGTCGTTGGCAGTCGTTACTGGTGGGGCGATGAACTCGCAGCAGCATACGATGGCATGCGCTTCCGCTCGGAAGTACGTTTCATCGGCCACGCCGACTCGTCCGAGTTGTCGCATCTGATGAGTGCCTCGACAGCACTTGTCTATGCTTCACTTTTTGAAGGTTTTGGCATTCCAATTCTTGAAGCTTTCTGTGCCGAAACGGCAGTGATAACCTCAAACAATACCTCCATGCCCGAAGTGGCAGGCGATGCCGCTCTGCTCGTCGATCCGCTCTCGGTGAAGTCAATCTCCGATGCCATGTCACGCGTGACTAACGATGCTGAATTGCGTAACGTGCTGATAGCAAGAGGTCGTGAACGACGCACTCTCTTTTCGTGGGAGCGAACTGCTTCGCTGCTATGGGAGAGCATGATGAGGACATGTGAAAATATACAGACATGAAGATACGTTGGACCATACTGGCACTTGCTTTCGGAATTTTCGCTGCGGCCCATGCTCAGGAGGCTCCGGCTCTTTCCTCCAACTTGGTTTTCAACCCCTCGTTTGAGGAGTATCGCGAATGTCCGCGCAAGATTGACGCTTTGGGCACGTTGACCATAGTCGACGCATGGTTTCAGCCTACGGCAGGGTCGGCAGACTATTATAATGTCTGTGGGGCACGCGACTGCGGTGTGCCAAAAAACAAACTCGGCATCCAGGATGCGCATTACGGAAACGGTTTTTGTGGCATATATTGTTCAAAGACAGATTATAGAGAATACCTGCAGACTCAACTCAAGGAGCCCCTCAAGGCTGGCGAGATGTACAGAGTGTCGTTCTATGTCAGTCTCTCCGAATACTCGTCGGGTGCCGTGGCGACAATAGGTGCGCTGTTCACTGATGAAAGGGTATGGGATACCGTCCGCAGTGTGCTTATGGACAAAAAAGTACGTCATTTGGCTCCCGGCATTTCCCAGACAGTGGCATCCTACTTCGAACCGCAAGTTGTCAACGACTATGACCGTGTATTGACCGATACAAAGGCATGGATGCATATTAGTGGAGTCTTCACAGCCAAAGGTGGCGAGCGTTTCATGACTATAGGCAATTTCTATCCTGCTGCCCATTCTAATGTTGTAGACCTCGATTCATTGACCTACCTGCTTCCGGGTGCATATTACTATATTGATGATGTCTCGGTTGTATGTCTGGGTTGCAATCCCGATACGGCTATCGCCGATACAAACCATGTTACGGCGCCAGTTGTGCAATCTGCCCCTGATTCACTAAAGGTTGGTTCCACCATTGTGCTGCGCAACATTTTCTTCGACTACGACAAGTCGGTTATCCTGCAGCAGTCGTATTTCGAGCTTCAGCAGTTGCTTTCGCTTCTTCAGTCTCATCCATCGATGAGGATAGAAATTCGTGGACATACCGATGGGCATGGCTCTGCGGAATACAATCAGCGTCTGTCTGAGAACAGAGCCAAAGCCGTTGTCGACTACCTCGTATCCAAAGGCATAGACCCCAAGCGTCTGCACTACAAAGGCTATGGTAAATCGCAGCCTGTCGATACCAACACCACCGATGAGGGACGTGCCCACAACCGCAGGGTCGAGTTCCATATACTGTCAATGTAAATATTGTTTCGCTATTTCCAATACGGCAATATGCCTATACAAAAAAAGCCCGCACAAATGTGCAGGCTTTTTTATTGTAGAGATTTTATTCTCTTATTTGTTTACGCGATAGAAGGAGACGCGACGGTTGATGGCGTTCTTGATGTCGCCGAACGGCATGGTCTTACCCTTGCCTTCAGTGCTCAGGCGATCCTCAGCGATACCACGTCTGACAAGAAGTTTCTTGACATTTTCAGCACGTCTTTCAGAAAGTTTCTGGTTGTAAGCGTCGCTGCCGCTGTAGTCGCAGTAGCCAATGATGTCGAAGTTAACATCCTCGTTGTCCTTCATGATCTGAGCGATGGCGTTGATCTTGCCCATCTGATCCTCAGAAACAGTGTACTGGTCAACATCGTAGGTGATTGAGAACGGCAGAGCGTAGAAGTTGTGCTTGTTGCTCTCGTAGCCTTCGATAACTTTGCGGAGGCTGTCGGCAGTACCGTCGTCAGTACCTCTTACGATGGTGTTGTTGGTGTTGTTCTGGTTAGCTTCGAGTTCGTTGATGCGGTTGATGAGCTTAGCCTCGCGGGTCTTAGCGTCGCGGAGATCGTTACGCAGACCGTCGATTTCGTTGCTCATCTTGTCGAAGTTCTCCTGGGTCAGCAGAGCGCGCTGAGCAATCAGGTCGAGATCCTTCTGGGTAGGTCCGAAGTTGTACATCCAACCAAGTCTGAGCATACCGGTGTTGTCATGCCACTGATGGATGGGGTTGGCGATGTCGGCAGCGATGTCGTCAACGATTTCGATGAAAATCGAGGAGTGGCTGAGTTTGTAGCTCCAACCAAGACCAGCCTGCATGTACATGCCGATGAAACCGAGATCAACATCGTCGCGGCTGAAAGTAGCACCAGCACCTGCGAGCAGGTAGAGGTTGCCTCTTCTTTCAGGATCATAGCCTTTGCAGAGACCCTGGAAGCTCATCTTGAAGTCGACACCGGCTTTGCCATAGCGGTCATAACCCATGACACCATCGCGGTTGTAAGCTCCGGTAGGAAGAGCGTTGTCACCCCAGTTGTGGTAGAGACCAGGGGTCTCACCGATGAGGCGCATTGACCATACGGGGCTGAGTTCTTTTTCGAAGAACAGGTTGGCTCCGATGTTGCTACCATCACGCCAGTCGAGAATTCCACCGTGCTCATACTGCCAGCTGTAAATCACGGAACCACCGATCGACCAGTTGCTCCAGAAGCCGAAGTGAGGATACTCGAGCTCGTAGTTTTTCTCTTGGGCGTTTGCATTGTAAGCCACGAACATGAGGCTTGCAAGCATTCCAATCTTAAATAATTTTTTCAACATAATTTTATTAGTTTAGATTATTATTTTAACGTATAAATAACTTTGCAAAAGTACTACAATTTTTTATTTTGCGAAAGTTTTTTGATTTTTTTTTTGTTCCTGTTGCGTTTTGTTGTGTTTCGCCGTTTTTGTTTTACGGTATAAATTATTGGAAGTTAGTGTTGTGTAATTGTGCTCGAGAAAAGTTTTCAACAATGTTTTTATGAAAAATTTTAATTTTCTTTTTGCCGTATATACGTTATCAAACAATGTTTTGTTTCATTTTTTTTGAAAAATTATTTTTTTGCCTATTGTATATTGTTAAAAAAACGGCGTAACTGTCGTTGTGTTTCGGCATCGAAGCATTGGATGTCCGACATTGCCGTTCGCCTTGTTTTTCGCAATTATATTCAGGTTGTTTTGTAATTCGATAAAATATTTGTAATTTTGCATTTTCTTTTGGTTGAAATTATATAATATGAAAGACCATTTCGTGTATGATTTCACGCAATAAGCATACAAAATAGAATTGTTAACTTTTAATTAAACCTATATACTTAATTATGAACACTATTAAAATTGATAAACAGCATCTGGCGCAATATGTGAGCGCTGCCGATATAAATGAAATATCCGCCGAGATTCTTGCTGCCAGGAACACTCTCCTTGCCGGCAATGGCAAGGGCAACGATTTCCTTGGATGGGTAAATCTGCCGGAAGAGCAGGATGCCGCCATCGTCGAGTCTATCAAGGCCGACGTGGCTCGCCTGTCGCCGAAAATAAGTCTCTTTGTCGTTGTCGGAATAGGCGGCTCTTATCTTGGCGCCCGTGCCGTCATTGAGGCGTTGCAGTCTGAGTTTGCCCATTCGGTCGAACCGCGCCGTCCTTATGTCGTCTACGCAGGTCATACCTTGAGCGAGGACTATTACAGTCAGCTCCTGCAACTCCTCGACCGCGAGGACTATGCTGTGGCTGTCATCTCCAAATCGGGTACTACCACTGAGCCGGCTGTGGCCTTCCGCATTTTGAAGGCCCATCTCGAGAACAAGTACGGTAAGGCCGAAGCCGCCAGCCGCATCATCGCTGTCACCGATGCCCGTCGTGGTGCATTGCACGACATAGCGGTCAAGGAAGGATATCCGATGTATGTCATTCCCGACAATGTCGGTGGACGTTTCTCGGTATTGACTCCTGTGGGCCTGCTGCCAATAGCTATGGCAGGATATGATATCGATGCATTGCTGCAAGGCGCGCGCGACATGCGCCGCATCTGCATGGAATCCGACAGCATTGCCGACAATCCGGCTCTCGAGTATGCGGCTCTGCGCAATATCCTATACCGCAAGGGCAAAAAGGTGGAGATGCTTGTCAATTTCCTGCCTAATCTGAAATATATAAGCGAATGGTGGAAACAGCTTTATGGTGAGAGCGAGGGCAAAGAGGGCAAGGGAATATTGCCCCATAGCCTCAGCTTCACGACTGACCTCCACTCGATGGGGCAGTACGTACAGCAGGGCGAGCGGTTGATGTTCGAGACATTTATCAGCGTGGACAAGCCGTCGTCCAAGGTAGAAATACCATTCGACGAGCAGAATCTTGACGGCATTAACTATCTTGTCGGCAAGACGCTTGACGAAATCAACCATAATGCGGAACTGGGCACAATGATTGCCCACCGTGGCGGCGGTGTGCCTGTGCTGAAGATTCAGGTGCCGAAGGTCGATGAATATGTGCTTGGGCAAATGATATATTTCTTCGAATTCGCTTGCGGTGTCAGCGGCTACACTCTTGGAGTCAATCCGTTCGACCAGCCTGGAGTGGAAGCATACAAGAAGAACATGTTCATCCTTCTTGGCAAGCCTGGCTACGAGGGTCAGCAACTGCAGTAAGGTGACTGCATTGCAACGAAAAAAAAGCATCGCAATTGTTTGCGATGCTTTTTTTTTGTGTTGTTTTCCGACTCAGAAAGGCAAATCCCCCATGGGCTCTGTCTCGTCGTTGAGTATGTTGGCGTAGGGGTCGGTCGCGGTCGGTTGTGTATCGTCGTTGCGGTTGCGACTGCCAAGCACTGTGAAGTTCTCGGCCACCACCTCAGTGGCATAATGTTTGTTGCCATCGCGGTCCTCCCAGCTGCGGTTCTGCAGTTTTCCCTCGACGAAAATCTGCATGCCTTTGTGGAGCAGTTTCTCTGCTATATCGGCCAGGCCGCGCCAGCACACCACGGTATGCCAGTCGGTTTGCTCGATTTTCTCGCCGTCTTTGTTCTTGCGTATTTCTGTGGTCGCCAATGGAAAGGTAGCTTTGCGCACTACGGCTGCCATGCTGTCGTCTCGGCGGCCTTCTTTCGGAAATGATATTATCTCGGGGTTTTTGCCCAGATTTCCTATCAATATTACTTTGTTTACTCCTACCATGTTTGTTTTATTTTGTTAAGTGATTATTCTTTCGAAAACCGTTGCAAAGATAGCAATTTTTCTATTCGGTTGAGCAATTTTTTTTCGAAATCTCAACAATCTTTTGTCTTTCAGATTGGAGGAGGCGATTTTTCTTTGTGGCAACAGCTGAAATCTGCGAATTTTCTTTTTTTCCGTCGTGGAGAAACAAAAAAAAGGACCCTCTTGCGAGTTGTCCCTTTCTCTTTGATGCGTAGCGCTGCGGGCCTTTTATTTGTCCAGCTGCTCTTGGCGCAGTTTCTGAACGTAGATGGCTTTCAGCTTGCGTTCGCGGTTGATGACAGAAGGCTTGGTGAATTTCTGACGCTCGCGGAGCTCTTTCACGACGCCTGTTTTCTCAAATTTTCTCTTCAGTTTCTTCAGAGCACGTTCGATGTTGTCACCTTCTTTGATTGGAACTACGATCATTGTTAATACCTCTTTCTTGTTAGGGTTAATAAAATTGTTTGATTATGACAACCAGTTTAGAACTGGAAATGTCCTTCGGCTGCTGCGTCCTTGATGGCTGCGAGGACACCTTTTTTGTTGATGATGCGCATACCTTTGGCCGAGACTTTCATCGTGATCCACATATCCTCTTCGGGAATGTAGAATTTCTTGGTCTGCAGGTTGGGAGCAAAGGTTCTTTTGGTATGGATGCGCGAGTGGGAAACGTTGTTTCCGGTAATCACATGCTTTCCTGTAATTTCACAAATCTTTGACATTTTTATTGTTTTTATGTGTTATTATCTAAATATGAATCTGTTTTCTCTGTTTTGGGATCCTCTTGAATGGTCATGAGGATGATTGGTTTTTCCCCGAAAACGGAGTGCAAAAGTCGCACCTTTTTTTAAACCGACAAAATGTTTTCCACACCGGATGTTGATTTTTAATTTTTTTTAACATTTTCTATTTTGTAAAACATTGGTAATGAAAATTATATCAGAAATCGAAAAATGGAATTAACAATATTTTTTCAGACAGTTAGGTGGCTGTTTTGACCTCTTTTCCCCTTTTTTTTATCTTCCAAAATGCGAATTTCGGCATTTTTGCGTTACCATTGCATGAGAATTAGTGATGCTATCGATTCTTTTGTCCAGTATATCAGTTCTGAACGACGACTTTCCCGGCTGACTGTCGAGGAATATGCGTCTGTCTTGGCATCGTTTTACGGTTTTCTTGACGATAAGTTTCAGTTGTCTGACATCGAAGATGTAAGTCATCTCGAGGTACGTGAGTGGCAGATGCATCTCGCCGACCAGGGGATCGTGGCCAGCAGCCTTAAAACCAAGCTTGTAGTGCTTCGGTCCTTCTTCAAATTCCTTCGGCGCGAGGGCGTTGTTGATGCCGACATAATGGCTAAGGTCACGACGCCCAAGACTCCCCGCCATCTGCCTGTTTTCTTCACCGAGTCCGAAACGGCCAAAATCTATGACCCGACCAATTTCGACGACTCATTCGATGGCAAACGCGACCAGCTTCTGCTACGCTTGCTCTACGAAACGGGCATCCGCCGTGCCGAAGTGCTCGGCCTAAAAGAATCGTCTGTCGATTTTGGCGCTAAAACATTGAAAGTGTTGGGTAAACGGGATAAGGAACGAATAATTCCACTCGAAAATGAAATTTTGCACAATATTAAATGTTATTTTTCGTTAAAAACAGAGAACGGAATCAGTTCAGAGGCCTTTTTCGTACGAAGCGATGGTCGGGCATTTACGCAATACGATGTAACCAAGGTGGTTAAGATGTATATGACCCGTTTTTCCAATGCCGATAAGATCAGCCCCCATGTGTTCCGCCACAGTTTTGCGACGCACATGCTCAACGATGGGGCCGACATCAACGCCATCAAAGAGCTGCTGGGGCATGCCGACCTCACTGCTACCGAGGTCTACACCCACGTGTCGCGTCAGCATCTGAAAGAGACCTACAAACACACCCATCCGAGAGAACTGAAAAAAGAATAAAATTAAAAAGTGAAACAAATCAACATATTAACCTATCAACAAAATAAAAGGAGGTAATTTATGAATATTGTAATCAATGCCGTTAAATTCAAGGCAGACCCAAAACTCGAAAAATTCGTCGCCGACAAAGTGTCAAAACTCGACCGCTTGGTCGACAATGCCACCAAGTGCGAAGTGTTCCTCAAGGTCGACAAGCCTGAGAGCGACAACAATAAGATAGCTGAGATTTCGCTGACCCTTCCCGGTCAGCCACTCTTCAACAGCAAGCAGGCCAACACCTTCGAGGAGGCTATCAGCGACTGCGTCGACACCATGAAGGTCCAGATCGACAAGTACAAAGAACGTTACAAATAAACTTTAGGATACAGATCCGTACAAGGCGAGCCGAAGGAAACCCTTCGACTCGCCTTATTTTTTGTGCCTGTCGATTACGATTTGCAGAATTTTTTTCCATTTTTTTATAAAATTATTGTAAATTCAGAAAAAATATGTATTTTTGCACGTACTAATACCAACTGTTCTACTACAACAACCCGAGAGTTCGGTGGGTTGTCAACTACTTGTATTTTATTTGATTGTGATATAAGCGTCGCTGTGTGTGAAACGTGTTTGGCTGACGTTGTGTTGCTCTTTTTTTGTTGTTTTTCCGCTTTTTTGATGGGAAGATATTGTGTTTTATGCTTATTTGATTGAAAATTTATATATTTTAGTTAAATTTTTTATTAACAAAATCTAAAAACATGAAACCAAAAAGTACTTTTTTGTGAGTGCTTATGCTCATGGCCTTGTTAGTGCCGTGGACATTACAAGCACAGAACGCGAAGGTGAGCGAGTACGACTATGAGGTCACTACTGCCACCTATGGTTCAATCGCCAGTACGGGTACTGCTTGGAACGCCGTTGCCGACGGCTATGTCGACATCAGCATGCCTTTCGCCATGTATTTTGGCGAGACCCAGATCACTGCTGGAAGCACGCTGCGTGTTAACGCCAACGGTAGCGCCACGTTCACAAGCCTGACCGGTTCCGAGTTGTCGCCGATGAAATACTCGAGCGGCTTCTCCGATTTGACGGCCAACTCGATCTACTACCAGGCTTCGGCTTCGGCAGTAACCGTCGAGTGGCGCAAGGTCAAGGCCGGCAGCAACAGCCTAAGCTTCCAGCTCAAGCTGTATCCCAACGGCAACATCGAGTTCCGCTATGGTCCTATGACCATTGCCAGCTCGATCAGTGTCTTCACTGGCATGATGTCGTCCGCAACCGACATATTCCGTGTCGGCGGCAGCAATTGGGACGAGATCACCCGCTACACTACGGGTACCACTACCCGTACGCTCTCCAACACCTACAAGCCCGCCTACGATGCAACCACAGGCCAGGGCGTTGTCTACACCTTCACTCAGCCCGCCTGCGTCAAACCGACTGCCTTTGCAGCTGCTTCCACCGCCGACGGTGCTAACTTCTCGTGGACTTCCAACGGTACGAGCTTCCAGGTCGAGTACGGTACCGACCCCGCCTTCGAAACGGCTGGCACTGTAATTAACAGCACCACCGCCACGGCTACGGTCAGCGGGCTCACACCTTTCACTACCTACTACGCCCGTGTACGCACCATGTGCGGCACCACTCCATCGGCATGGTCTGACGTCGTCAGCTTCATGCCTGCTATCTACTACACCATGGGAACCGATGCCGACATCAGCGTCTGCACTGGCATGATTGTCGACGACGGCGGTTACGATGGAGATTATGGCTCAAACCTCAACCAGACCATGATTGTCCGCCCCGGCACTGCTGGCAAGCGCATCCATCTGTCGGGCGATTATTCTTTCGAATCAGGTTATGATTACGCATATATTTATGATGGTGTAGGAACAACAGGAACGCTGTTGGCTACCCTCAACGGAGATAACGGCTATCTCGACGGCATTTCTAGCACCGATGCTTCGGGTGCACTGACCATCAAGATAACCTCTGACGGTTCCGTCTTCAGAAGCGGCATCGCCCTAATGGTTGTCTGCGAGGATATGCCCACTTGCCCCAATCCCTTCCTGCCTACAGCATTGCCTGACGGCACCATCAGCTGGACGGCCAGCACCAACGCTTCCTCCTACGAGGTGGCCTACGGTCTGGCAGGATTCGACATTAACGGCAGCAATATCACAACAGTTGCTGCCAGCGGTACCAGTACAACCCTCACGGGTCTCGCTTCGGCAACCACCTACGATGTCTATCTGCGCGCCGTCTGCGCCTCCACCAACGAGACCTCCGCATGGGTAGGCCCCGTCACCTTCACCACGGCTTGCATGGCGATGGCACTCCCCTACAGCGAGGACTTCAGCAGCTATAGCGGATTGCCTACATATCCGTACTACGGACCCGCTGTCCTTCCGCAATGCTGGGACATTTATTCCAGCGGTAGCAATACGGCAACGACATCAGGCTCGTCTGCCTATTTTGGCGGTGTGGCATCGTACAGTTCTGTAGGTACTTCTTATGCATGCATGACTGCTTATGACAATTACCTCTGTCTGCCGGCTTACTACTACAACAGCACAAGCTCAACCTACGTCAACTACAACAACCAGCGTGGTAGTAGACGATATGCTATTTTGCCTGCTTTCACCACTCCTCTCAACGATGTGATGGTGTCGTTCAAATACAAGATGTCTAATTCAAACGCCAAGCTCAAACTGTACCTTGGTTATGTAACTAATGACGACACCGCTACATTTACGGTACTCAATACTTACGATGCTACCACAACCACACAAACTGTGACAGAGTGGGCATTGAGCACTGCTAACGTGAATATCCCAACTGGAGCGCGTCTCGCATTCAAATGGCAGACTACCTACAGTTACTCAAGTGCCGTATATTGCGGTATCGACAACATCCTCGTCGAGCAGGTTCCCACCTGCCGTCGTCCGAGTGCTCTCACTGTGGCAAGCGTCACCTCCGATGCTGTCAGCCTCAGCTGGACCGACGCTCGCGCCTCGCAATGGGAAGTCAAGGTCGGAGATCCCGGTTTCGACCCCGAGAGCGAAGGCCGTTCCGTCATCGTCAACTCCACGTCGACCACAATCGGCTACCTCAGTTTAATGACAGAATATGAGGCCTACGTCCGTGCCGTATGCTCCGCTACCGACAAGAGCGACTGGAGCAACATGGTCAGCTTCAGGACTACGTGCCCCAACGATGTTAGTATAGAGATAACTTCTGGTACACAATCCTCATCTAATGCATATTTACCAATAGATGATTATTATAGGTACACTTATACACAACAGATAATCACGGCATCTGAACTTGGAGGAGCAAATGTACTGAACGGTGTGAAGTTCAACTTCTATTATTCAAGTGCAATGACCTCAAAGTCTAATGTTGTTATCTATTTGGGTCATACTACCAAGTCGTCATTCAGTTCGACTACAGACTGGGTAAGTGCAAGTGAACTAACTCAAGTTTACTCTGGTCCTCTCAACTGTAGCCAGGGATGGAACGAATTCACCTTCACCACTCCGTTCAACTACAATGGTACCGACAATCTTGTAATAGCCATCGATGACAATAGTAATGCTTATGATGGAAGCTCATACAAGTTCTATACCAGAAGCACTACAGAGTATCTGGCGTTGGGATACAGAAATGATAGCAATAATCCAGATCCGGCTAATCCACCAACGGCAGGAACGCGTCCGCTCTATCGCAGCGAGATGATGTTTGTGTTGCCCTGTACAGTTCCTTGTGCAGCTCCCGAAGAGGTTGCCGTCGTTCCCGATGTGACCTCCGCTGCCGTAAACTGGGATGCCACTGGTGCTGATAGCTATGTTGTCAAGTATGGTCCCACTGGCTTCGACCCCGCTACGGCTGGAACCTCGGTCAACGCCTCTACCAACACAGCAACCCTCTCCAACCTCGAGGGCTATACGCTCTACGACGTTTATGTTGCTTCTGTCTGCGGCAGCGAGACCAGCAACTATACCAAGGTCACCTTCCGCACCCGCAGCAACTGCAACGCTCCCGAAAACGTGGCTGTGGCCAATGTGACCAACGCCTCCGCTGTTGTCAGCTGGGATGCTGAGGAACTCGGCGCCGGTGCTTACTGGACAATAAAATACGGTCCTGCCGGTTTCGACCCCGCTACCGAAGGCACAGCAGTTACTACTACCACCAATACCAACGAACTTGTAGGTCTCGATCCTAACGCTAAGTATGATGTCCGCGTCATGCTGGTGTGCAGCAATGTCCTCAGCAGCGTCTGGACTGACCCCATCACCTTTACGACTGCTTGCCCGGGCGAGATGACAATGATTGTCGGCGATGCTACTTCTACCAGTTCTAATCAGCCTACGAATTTTTATTATAAATACTCTCTCACCGAGCAGATTTACACTTCTGCTGAAATCGGTGGAGCCAACACCTTTACCTCCATCGCCTTCAACTACGCTTCGGATGTTGCCGATAGTCGCGATGTTGTGATCTATCTTGGCGAGACTTCGAAGAACTCGTTCACCAGCACAAGCGACTGGATTTCGACCAGCAGTATGACCCAGGTCTATGCCGGCCAGCTTGTTGCTACAGCCCCCGGTTGGGTGAATGTAACGTTCTCCACACCGTTCGAGTATACCGGAAGCGGCAACCTCGTTGTCGCTGTTGATGACAATACCGGTTCGTACTCGAGCAACAGATCTTGGAACACCTATACAAGCGATGTCTCGAATCAGGCTATGTATGTGTACAGCGATGGTACTAACTATGATCCCACCAACTGTACAACGTCAGGTACTCGTACGAGCAGCAAGAATCAGATTCGCCTTGGCTATTGCGATGCCAGCGTCACCTGCTTCGCTCCCGCCAATTTCACCAGCTTGGTCAAGGTCGACACCGTCGCCCTCAGCTGGAACCTGCGTCACGACCTGCGCCCCATCGTCAGCGATGTCGAGATTAAGTATGGTCCCGAAGGCTTCAATCAGGAAACCGAAGGCTACTCAATCATCCTGACCAATGGCGACACCAACTTTATCCTGACTCCCAACGAACTGGCTTATGGCGAGACCTTCGACTGCTACATCCGCACCATCTGCGATGCCGCCAACGACGACTACAGCCGCCCATGGCAGAAGACCACCTTCACTACCAAGCCTTCATGCTGGGTACCTACGGGCATTTCTATCAACGGTGTTACTACCAATACCATCACCTTCTCCTGGACCGAGAACACTCTGCCCACAGCAGCACAGCAGTGGGAGGTTGCATACGGACCCAATGGCTTCGATCCCGACGATGCCCGCCAGGCAACATACGCCGTCGCCAACACCAACAGCAACTTCGTTCTCAGCGGTCTGAAACACTCTACCACCTATGAGATCTATGTCCGCTCGCTCTGCTCAGCCGACGACTACAGCGACTGGAGCCAATCGTTCCTGATGGCAACCAATTGCGCACCATGGACCGAGGACGACCTGCCTATTGCAGAGGACTTCTCCGTCGTTGATTCCAACCAATTGCCTCCATGCTGGCAGCGTATCAACCACGGTACCTCCTATAATACAAATCCTCGTGTATACAGCACTCAGCTCTATTTCTACTCATACTACTCGTCAAGCTACAACCTCGGCGACCAGTATGCTGTGATGCCTGAGGTTACCGCCAACATGGCCGACCTCGACCTCACCTTCGAAGCTCGCTACAGCTCCAGCGCCGACCTCGAAGTGGGTATTATGAGTGATCCTACTGATACCAATACTTTCACCCTCGTTGAGACCATCGACCTCACCTCGTCGATGACCGAGTATACCGTTCCTCTCGAATCGTATACAGGCAACGGCCACTACGTCGCTCTGCGTATGACTAAACCTACCTCGAGCTCCAAGTCTATCTACGTCGACAACCTGGTCCTCAAAGTCCGTGAGAACATCAACACCCTTGCCGACAATGGTGGCAACTTCACCATCTGCAACGAGTTTGTTGTTCCTACCGTCGACGACAATGAGAACTACAGCGGCAATGTCAATGCCACCTATATCCTCACCGCCAACGAGCCCGGCAAGGTGCTCCACCTCACCGGCAGCTACGACCTTGAGTATGGCTACGACTTCGTCGAAATCTTCGACGGCACCACCAGCCTCGGTCGCTTCACCGGCGAAGGCAATATCGACATCAAGACTGCTACCCACGACTGGAACAACCACAACAGTCTGCGCATGGTCTTCACCACCGATGCCGACAACACCTTCGACCATAGCGGCTTCAAGTTCTTAGCCGCTTGCGAGTGCCCCGCTCCCAACAGCGACACCGTTTTCTACAATGTCGACACCGTTGGCAGCTACGTCTGGGTTAACGGACGTACATATAATAATGTATCCAATAGTATTATAGCATCCGACCGCACTTGGGCTGCCGAGTTCTATCAGCCCAACGTAGCCGGTTGCGACAGCGTGGTCCACAGCCTCAACCTTGTGATACATCCTTCCTATCAGTTGGTCCGCAATGCCGAAATCTGCCAGCGCGACACCTTCCAGAACTTCTACGGACAGGTGCTCACCGCTACCGGCACCTACACAGGCACTGCCCTCACCATCTATGGTGCAGACTCCACCACAACCCTCAACCTGCAGATGCACGGTGCTCCCGACGCCTACGTCTACTACAACGGACGTAACGTCACCGCTCCCATCACGGGCTTCTGCGACGGCGCTCCCCTCGTCCTGACCGGACAGAGCAACAACGCCAACGCTACCTTCACTTGGGAGGATGGCACCACCGGTGCTACCCACACCGTATATCCGCACGAGAACTCCACCTACACCATGACCGTTCGCGAAACCGCCTATGGCTGCACCAGCCTGCCGGTTAACGTCAACGTCACTACCACTCCGGTGGCTGATCCCGTCATAGCTGTTACCGACAGCGTCATCTGCTTCGGCGACACCGTGACCCTCACCGTCAGCGACGAAAACGCTATAGAGGGTGTCACATTCCGTTGGAGCAACGGCGCAACGGGCAACAGCATTACCGTAGTGCCTACCGCCACGACAACCTATACCGTCACGGCTACCACTACCACCAACTGCGCCACTACAGCCAGCCAGACCGTCACCGTCAACGCCCTGCCAGTCGTCACCATCGCCAACTCGGCTAACGAGATCTGCTTGGGCAGCGACCTGACCCTCACCGCTACTGCTGTTGAAGGCTACAACTACAGCTGGAATGCCACCTCGGGCACTGGCCTCAACACCAACGCCCTCAGCGTGGTTCCCTCAGTTACGGGCAACTATTTCGCCACCGTCACCGTCACCGACCAGAACGGCTGCGTCAGCGAGTTCCGCAACACCGCTGTTGCTGTCCATCCGAGCTACGAGATGGAGGTTAGCGCCAGCGACTGCGAGCAGAACCTGCCCTACCTGTTCGGCACTCAGCAGCTCAGCACCGACGGCCTCTACAACGAGACCTTCACCATCGCTCACGGCTGCGACAGTATCGTCCACCTCACCTTCACCGTCCTCGACACTGCTGTCGAGAACAGCTATCGTGAGCTCTGCCAGGGTACCGCCTTCACCTTCGGCGAAGGCCAGTACATGCAGAACTATGTGGCCGAGACTACTACCGATATCAGCTACCTCGACATCACCGGTCACTGCCCGGTTCTGAATGTCCTCCACCTCACGGTCAACAATCCTGCAGCCACCTCGTTCGAACGCGTGGTCTGCGACAGCACCGAGTGGAACGGCATCACCTACACCGAGAGCGGCAACCAAGTCCAGACCCTCGCAACCACCAAGGGCTGCGACAGCGTCGTCACCATGGTCCTCACCGTCAACTACCATAGCTTCGCCGAGCGCACCGAAGTGGCTTGCGACAGCCTGGTATGGAACAACGAGACCTACTACACTGCCGGCGACTACACACAGAACTTCATTGGTGCCGACCAGAACGGTTGCGACAGCACCGAGACAGTCCACCTCACCGCAGTGAACAACGCTACCTACACCAACGATGTCATCTGCGCCACCAATGCCTACACCTGGATTGACGGCGACACCTACAATATGAGCGAGCATGGCGGCAACATCATCCACCGCCTCGCTGAGAACACTGCCGAAGGCTGCCCGCAGTATATGGTTCTTGACCTCACCGTCAACCTGCCTGCCGACACCACCCTCTGGACCAACGAGTATGCTTGCGACGAGTATGTCATCGACACCGTGGCATGCGAAGGCAACATCGTCACCCACTATGTACGCAACAGTGGCGACTACATGTTCCGCATCCTCGAGAACGGCAACACCGTCATCAAGCGCGTCCATCTGACCATCGGTACCTCAACCCACCATACCAATGTGGTCGAAGCTTGCGTGCCTTACACTTGGCAAATCCAGACCGGCTACGACACCATCAACGCTATGCCTCTCTATACCAATATCGGACCTATCTGGAACGACACCATCATCTCCTTCCAGATGCCCGATGCCGGTTGCGGCAACATCGAGGTGCTCCGCTTCACCGCTATCCATCCCGAGGTTCGCTACACCGACGTTACTCTCTGCAGCAATACCGGCTACAGCTTCGTTAACGAAGGTGGTTGGAATGACGATGTTATAAACTACAATCTGCAGGATGGCATCAACAAGTTCGCCCTCTATGTAGACCTGACTGACGTCGACGCTAACCAGTGCCGCTACAACGACACCCTCCGCGTCAACGTCCTGAGATCGTACAACGAAGTTAACTATCTCTTCCTCTGCGAAAGCCAGATAAGCTACGACAGTGAGAACGACGAGAGCTACTATGCTATCGAAGATGCTCACGACACTGTCTTCAAGCTCAAAGTCAACGGCAAGATCAGCGATGCTATGGCATCTACCGGATATGGATACTATTGGGCATACAACTCGTTCACCGTCCAGACCGTTGATGGTTGCGACAGCACTGTCAACTACTACTGGTACGTATTCCCGACGGTATACGAAACCCAGCAGGTTGCAGCTTGCTACAACTACACCTGGGAAGAGAACGGTCGTACCTATAACGAGTCGACTGTCGACACCGTCATCCGCGAAAATGCTTACGACTGGTATGGCGTTGCTTCTTGCGACTATGGCTATATCCTTGACCTCACCGTCACCGACACCATCCGCAACTACGACACCACCATCGTCTGCACCAGCTACGAGTATGACGGCACAACCTATCGCGACAGCCGCACCTTCCGCGAAGTCGTCGGACAGACTGCCGAGGGTTGCGACATCGTCGACTACCACACCTACGAGGTACGCCAGCGCCAGTTGACCGACGTCTATGTTGTCTCGACCGATCCTTATCTCTGGCACGGTGAGACCTACACGGCTTCGACCAACAACGCATTCTACAACACTACCGACATCAATGGTTGCGACAGCACCATCAACCTGCACTTCACCAAGGTTGACAGCGTCATCGTCTGCGAAGGATTGTTGCCCTATACAACTGACTTCGGCTTTGTGCTCGATACCAACGCTGTCGACGGACAGTATATTGCTGCCGGCAACAATATCGACACAATCATCAGCTACGTCATTCTCCGCGAGACACACGACGTTCTGACACAGAATGCCGCTTGCGACTACTACACATGGCGTCACGGTAGCGACACCATCGGCACCTATACTGCCGACGGCATCTACACCTATAGCTACACCAACGAGGCAGGTTGCCCGAGTGTCGACACCCTCAAGCTCACCCTGCTCCACAACACCAACGCCTCCGAGGCACAGGTTGCATGCGACAGCTACACATGGCACGATGTGACTTACAACGCATCGGGTGTCTACACCTATGCTTACAATGCTGCCACCAACGGCTGCCCGAGCGTCGATACGCTGCACCTCACCATCAACGTCAATACCGCCAGCAAGTACAACGTCACCGCTTGCTACGAGTACGAATGGAACAACGTCGTATTCACCGCCAGCGACTCTGTTGTTATGGCAGTTCTTGACGAGAATGGATGCTCCGCAATGGACACCCTCGTCCTCACCATCAACGGTAGCACCGTCAGCGAGGAGACCACTATCGTCAACGAGCCCAGCTACCGCTACAATGGTGTACTCTACACCATCCCCGCAGGTCAGCAGGCCGCCGACTTCCTGGTTATCGACACTCTCGATGTTCTTAACCAGTACGGTTGCGACAGCATCCTCCACATGACCCTCAAGCTCCGCCAGGGCAACATCTACAACGATACCGTCAACTACTGCGGCATCTACACCTGGCGCAACGGTCACCGCTACGGATGGCTCTCCGCTGCTGAACGTCAGGCTCACGGCATGGCTCTCTATATGGACCTCACCGATAGCAGCTATGTCATGACCAACCCGATCTACAACACCTACAATGCCGACGGCTCAGTCGATATGACCTACATCCTCTGGCTGACTCTCTCCGAGACGGCTATCACCTATGAGACTATTGCTGATGCAGTGCCTCTGACATGGAATAGCTACACTCTCGATACCACCACCGGCGAAAATATCGACCTCAGCGCATTCACTGCCGCCAATGTCACTGCCGACACCACTGTTGTGATCGAAAAACGTTTCGGCTCGACCTACTACTGCGACAGCGTGGTATACTACACCGTCAACCTCCGTTACAACTACAACACTGCCGATACCGCCATCTGCGGCACCGAGACAGAGTTCGTTTGGAACGAAATGACATATCCTGTCAGCGTGTACAACCACACTTATGAGTTCACCCAGACTGTCAACGCCGGTACGCTCAACGAGCAGGTCACCACGATGCGCGTCCTCTACAAGTCGCCCATCACCTCGACCTTCAGCGCTACCGCCTGCGATGTCTACACCTGGAACAACCAGAAATACTACACCTCTGGCGCATACAACCAGACTCTCACCGCCAACGATGGCTGCGACAGCGTGGTTACTCTCAACCTCACCGTCAACCGCAGCACAAGCACGGCCACTACCGTTGCCTCCTGCGACCAGACTTATGCCTGGATCAGCAATGGCGACACCGTGGGCGTCTACACCGTCAGCGGCACTTATATGTCCGACATCGACACCACCGGTACTTGCCCCGCTCAGGATACTCTCTACCTGACTATCTATCCTGACAGCAGCTTCTCCTATACTGCTACTGCTTGCGATAGCTACACTTGGGAGCGCGACGGCATGACCTACACCGAGAGCGACACCCTCGTTTCCGTCTTCACCGACGCCAACGGATGCCCCGCTTCCGAGAAGGTCTATCTGACTGTCAACAAGTCGGTCAATACCTACGAAGAAATCTCTGTTGTCAGCGGCAGCTACCGCCTGAACGGTGTCCTCTACACCTATCCGTTCGACGACACCATCGACTTCAGCTACACCGCAGTCAACGGCTGCGACAGCACACACCACATCCACCTCGTCATCTCGCAGTACCAGTTTGTAACCGAGAACGAGAGCGCTTGCGGTATGTTCACTTGGAACCGTAACGGTCACTCCTACGAGTACACCAGCGAACCTGGCGCACTCTACCGCGACATCACTACTGGCCAGATGGTTACCTCCATGCCGCTCGACACGATCGGTACTACCATCTACATGCTCAACCTCATGCTCTATGAGGGTCTCACCAGCGAGGCTACCATCGCACGCTTCCCGCTGAGCCAGCACACGCTCACTATCGGTGACACCACCTTCGACTTCAGTGCCTACACTGCTGACGAGACTGTCAACCGCATAGTCCGCTTCGATGCTCCCGCTTCGGTTTGCGACAGCTTGGTATACTACACCATCAACCTCGTTTGGAACTACGATACCATCGACGACGTAGTCTGCGGCACCGAGACCTCCTACACTTGGGGCGACGCCTCCTTCAGCGGCTTGATTCCTGACACCACGATGCTCTTCACACGCGTCTTCAATCAGGGTACTGCCGACGAACAGGTGACCACCAAGAGGGTCTACATACGTCCGCTCAACATCGTCAACATTGCTGACACTGCTTGCGATAGCTACACCTGGAACGATAGCGTCTACACCGTCAGCGGCAACTACAGCCAGACCTTCGCTGGCGCCAACGGCTGCGACAGCGTGACCAACCTCGCCCTCGTTATCTACAACAACAGCAGCAACGACCTCGTTGCCGATGTCTGCGACACCTACACTTGGATTGACAATGGCACTACCGTCGGAACCTACACCACCAGCGGTGTATACACCAACGCCTACACCGACGTCCACGGCTGCGCCAGCACCGACACTCTGCATCTGACTGTACGCTACAACAGCAGCCATAGCGCTACCGTCGTGGCTTGCGACAGCTACACTTGGACAGCTACCGATTCCATCACCGGCACTGGTCTCACTTATGCCGCTTCGAACGATGCTATCCTCGGTCCTGCCTACACCTCGGCAAGCGGATGCCCCAGCGTCGACACACTCCACCTCATCGTCAACTACAGCACATCTAATACTATAGATATGTATGAGAGCGAAGGTTACCGCTACACCTTCCAAGACGGCCACAGTGTCATGTACACCGAACCGCTCAACAGCATCGTCGACCACTTCACCAACGCTGCTGGCTGCGACAGCACCCTCAACATCAACCTCCACATCGGACAGGCTGCATACAATGTTGAGACTGTCACCGCTTGCAACAGCTACACATGGCACGACAGCACCTACGTCTGGATCAGCGCCGAGGAGCGTGCTGCTCACAACAACGCACTCTACCTCAACCAGACCAGCGGCAACTACGTATACTACAACCCGACCTACACCTACCATCGCGACGGCGACTACGACAGCATCTGCCTGCTCATGTTGACCCTCACCCAGAATGTGGCTACCAGCGACGTGGTTAACTTCCCCGTCAGCCTCGGCACCCTCACCTATGGCGACCAGGTCTTCAACTTCAACAGCCTCAATGTTGTCGGACACGCCGACACAACCGTCAGCGCTCAGGTACACTTCGCTTCCAACTATTACTGCGACAGCGTTGTCAGCTTGACTATCAATGTCATCAACAACTACTACTCGCAAGGAAGCGACGACATCTGCGTATCGCAGAGCACCTACAACTGGCATAACCGCGACTACGACGTTGCTACTACCAACTACGATGCTTATCGTCAATTCAACATCTACGATACCATCGTAAGTGGCGACTCGTTGACTACACGCATTGAGTACCTCACTCTGAAACAGCACCCGATTGTCTACGCTACCGAGCGCCGTACCGCTTGCGATACCTACACTTGGAACGGTCAGACCTTCGGCGAAACACGTGAGCCTTCGTACAACGCTACCGCTATCCTCACCAACGAGTATGGTTGCGACAGCATCGTTACTTTGGTCCTCACCATGTACTACAACACCAACCAAAGCAACAACCTCTGGTACTTCGACTCTGTACGCTGGTCATATACCGGCTGGACATACGCCGATGGTTTCGACACAACGATTACCCAATCGGGTGTATACACTCACGAGTATACTACAGCCGAGGGTTGCCCGAGCGTCGACCAACTCGAGGTCCACATCTTCCCCTATGCTCCTGTCACCGAAACGGTCACCGCTTGCGACAGCTACACTTGGGAAGGTCAAACCTACACCACCGACACTGTTGTCTGGGCTAATCGTTTCCGCCAGGTTACCTCCGACGATGGTCAGATTACTGATTGGGGTTACGTTGTCGATACTCTCAACCTCACTGTCAACCACCGCACCGACAGCAACTATGTGGTTACCGCTTGCGATAGCTACAACTGGTTCGCCGGCAGCTACGTGATGACTAATGAGAGTGGCTACACCGACTTCACTTACGACGAACTTGGCAATCCTGTGATGCACGATGCCGTCGCTTACACCGAGTCGGGTATCTACTATCGTGAATACACCACAGCAGAAGGCTGCCCGAGCGTCGATTGGTTGACCCTCACTGTCAACCACAACAGTGGCCACAGCGTCGATGCAGGCACAGTATGCGACAGCTACATCTACAACAATGGCTTCGCAACCGACACCTTCACGACCAGCGGTCCTCACTACTTCACCTATAGCGATGCCAACGAGTGCACCAGCATCGACACCGTTGCCCTCAACGTCCTCTACAAGAGCGTCGTCGAGTTCGACACCGTCGGTTGCAACAGCTACACTTGGGACGGCACCACCTATACCACTTCTGGCGAGTACACCAAGACCTACACTGCAGCTAACGGCTGTGACAGCGTTGTGACCATGAACCTCACCATCGGCACCCACCCGACCTACGCAGTGGTCGAAACCACCAGCTGCGGTCCTTACACTTGGGTTGTCAACGGCGAGACTGTCGATGTCTTCACCGAAAGTGTCGAGACCTCTACTGAGTTCATGAATCCCAACACGGGTTGCGACTCGGTCGTCTACCTGCGTCTGACCGTCTTCAATGCTCCTGTCATCGATTCTGCTGTCACCGTCTGCGAAAGCCAGATGCCTTACACCTGGCGCGGACAGACCCTCACCGAGGCTGGCACGGCTACCGTGGCCTTCCCGATCGAGAACAACTGCGACAGCACCATCAACATGACTCTCACCGTCAACCCGACGCTCTACACCAACCTCACCGCTGGCGTATGCCTCGGACTTGGCTACGAGGGCTATGACTTCAGCATCCCGGCCGACAGCCTGACGGAAGCTGGCACCTACACCTTCGTCCGCAATATCGCTTCTGAGCAGTTCGGCTGCGATAGCATTGTCACTCTGACAATAACCGTTGGCGACATAATCACTGCCGCTGCCGTTGCTACCGCTTGCGACAGCTACACCTGGAACGGTACGGACTACACCACCTCGGGTACCTACTTCACCGAGCCTTACCAGAACGAACAGGGCTGCCTCAGCGTGGATACTCTCCATCTGACCATCAACGTCAACGCCGGCCACAGCACCACAGCTGCTGCTTGCGACAGCTACGAATGGAACGATGTGGTCTACACCACCTCCGGCACCTACACCTTCGACTACGCTGACAACAACGGTTGCGCCAGCACAGACACCCTCGTGCTGACCATCAATTCCAGCATTAGCAATGTCGACAGCGTCGTCGCTTGCGACAGCTACGCTTGGAACGGCAACGTCTACACCACCAGCGGCATGTACGAGCACAGCTACTACACCAGCGAGAACTGCAACGGTATCGACACTCTCTTCCTGACTGTCAACCACAGCAGCTCCACCAACTATGTACGCAATGCTTGCGACAGCTACACCTGGAACGACAATGTCTACACTGTCAGCGGTGTCTATACCTATGACTACATCAGCGCCGAAGGCTGCGCCAGCACCGACACGCTTACGCTCACTGTCCGTAACAATACGAATAGCAGCGTAACGCTCAGCGTCTGCGACAGCTACATGTGGAATGGTGATATCTATACCACTTCAGGCGACTACACCTATGCCTACACTGCTGCCAACGGCTGCGCCAGCGTCGACACTCTGCATCTGACGGTGAACTACAACACCAACAGCGGCACTACGGCTACCGCTTGCGACAGCTACAGCTGGAACGGCACCACCTACACTCAGAGCGGCACCTACTATCGCCACTACAACACTGCTAACCTCTGCCCCAGCGTGGATACGCTCTATCTGACCATCAACAATAGCACCAGCACGACCGTCAGCGAGACGGCTTGCAACAGCTATACTTGGAACAACCAGACCTACTCCACCAGCGGATTCTACACTCAGAACTTCAGCAGTGCTAACGGTTGCGACAGCACAGTTACTCTGATGCTCACCATCAACCGTCCGGTGACCACTACGGTCAACGCTACGGCTTGTGGCAGCTACACCTGGAACGGCCAGACCTATACCACCAGCGGCAACTATACCTACACCACCACGGCTGCTAATGGTTGCGACAGCATCGTAACGCTCGTCCTCACCATCAACCAGCCTGTCAATACCACCGTCACTGCTACGGCTTGCGACAGCTACACCTGGAACGGTGCCTCCTACACCACCAGCGGTAACTACACGCAGACCTTCACCACTGTCAACGGTTGCGACAGCGTGGTAACTCTTGCCCTGACCATAAGCCCGGCAATCCAGACCTCGTTCAACGTCAACACTTGCAACAGCTACACCTGGAACGATGTAACCTACACCACCAGCGGTAACTACACTCACACCTACACCAGCGCTTCCGGCTGCGACAGCGTAGTGACTCTCTACCTGAACATCAGCCCGGCTGTCAACATGACCTTCGCTGTGACGGCTTGCGACAGCTACACCTGGGATGGCGTCGACTACACCGCAACGGGTAGCTACACCAATACCTACACCGCTCAGGGTGGATGCGACAGCATCGTGACCCTCATGCTTACTATCAACAACTCCACTACCGGCACCGAAACGGCTACAGCTTGCGAGAGCTACACCTGGTATGGCCAGACCTATACCGAAACGGGTGAATACACTCACACTCTGACTGCCGCCAACGGATGCGATAGTGTTGTGACCTTGTCGCTCACCATCAACAACGGCACAACCGGCATTGACAACCAGACCGCTTGCGGTAGCTACACCTGGATTGACGGACAGACCTACACGGCCTCGACCGACACTCCGACCTATACCCTCACCGCCGCCAACGGATGCGACAGCGTGGTGACCCTCAACCTGACGGTCAACTACAGCTACGACATCATTGACGAGGTCGCTGCTTGCGACGGCTACATCTGGATTGACAATGTCAACTACACCGAGAGTACCAACACCCCGACGGTCACCCTCACCGCTGCCAACGGTTGCGACAGTGTCATCACTCTCAACTTGACTATCAACCACAGCATCGAAACCTACGACACCATCGACATCCTGCAGACCGAGTTGCCGTACAACTACAACGGTAACAACATCACTGCCGCTGGCGACTATGTCTTCAATGGCACTACGATGTACGGATGCGACAGCACTGTCTATCTGCACGTCAATGTCACCGCCGTCGGTATCGATGTGGCAACACTCAACGATATCAAGATCTACCCGAACCCGACTCGCGGTCGCGTCACCGTAACGGCCGACAACGTAGTCAAGATCGAGGTCCTCGATATCGTAGGTCGCACGGTAGCCACTTTCGAGAACACCAACACATTTGATATCTCTAACCTTGGCGAAGGCGCTTACACTCTGCGTATATCCCTGCCGGAAGGCGTGACGGTACGTAAGGTCGTCAAGAAGTAACCTTCTTCAAGTAACACTCTTAGTAATGGCGTCCGGCTCCGGCCGGACGCTTTTTTTTCATCATTTTTTTATTATGGTTTCCATATTAAAAAAATTATGTATATTTGCAAAATAAACAAAAATAACGACATTGCTGTAATACAGTGCATTGCAGTAATAGTTGTGCTCTTGGGCTACAAAAACAACAAATTATCAATCAAATAATCAGATTATGATGAAACGTTTATTAGTCTTTCTTGTGTTTGTGATTGCAGTTTCGGCTGCATCGCAGTCTTTTGCCACTTCTGTAGTGAAAGACTCGCCAACCAAGTCGAACGACGGTGTCGCTATCTTCACCGTCGTATGGTCGGGCGAATTCACCACTACGTATACGGCATCTCCCTATCTTGGCCTCTCGGCTACCTATGTCGACGGTATGGGCATTACGAGGAACACCTCGCTGACATTCACCAAGGGCAGCGAAGTCTACGTCTCGCCATTTTGCCCTGTCAATGCCGGTGTCTACACCGTCACGGCAAGACCATTCGTGGCAGGCGACTCGCTCGACGCTGCCACCGCTACCGTCACGCTGACCATCCTCCCTGCCCAACTGTCTATCGACAACAGCGTCGTTTCCATCACCAAGTTCTACGATGGCAACAATGTGGCTAATGTTGTTAATCATGGCACTATTAACGGACTTCTGGGTTATGACAACCTCACACCCTATGTGGTGGCGCACTATGACGACCCGAACGTGGGTTCCGAGAAGGATGTTACGGTAACGTTCTCCGTCTATGGAGCCACATCGGGCAATTATGTCGTTGTGCCCTCTCAAAAAATCCTGCACCACGGCGCTATCATCGAAGATATGAGAGCCGACACCAACTATGGCGGCAACGGTGTGAACCAGGGTATTGAGGTCGCTGCTTACGGCTACTGTGCAGGTGGCGGTTCTATCGAATACCACCTCTTGTCGGGCAATCCTGACCAGTACAATATCGACTTCGACGATAATGCCATTGCAGATGTCAACTGGACCAACCTTGCCACACCAGGCAGTGAAGGTACCATCAACATCAATTTTCCGGCAGGATTACCTACCGGCGACTATGGCGCAACGCTCACGTTCCGCGACCATAACTATCCTACGCTCATTAGCCCGGGCATAAGATTGTCGTTGCATGTCAATCTGCCTGAAACTTATGTAATGCCTCTGTTCAGCGATGTCATTGCCCTTATCGACACTTGCCACTGCCTCACCGATGTGCAATGGTATCATCGCGAAGCTGGCGAGACCCAGTGGAATCTCATCCCCGGAGCCAACGACTATGTCTACCAGCAGGAAGGCGGACTCACGGGCGAGTATTTTGCAAGCTGCAAGATGAACGGTGTTCAGACTTACACATGCCCGCAGCAGGATATGGAAAACCTCATCAGCGAATCGAAGGTGACCATCAAGGCTTATCCCAATCCTACAGCAGGCAACGTGACTGTCAGCATCTCCAATGCTCCTCGCTCCAACCACTGGCTCACCGTCATCAGCGAAGCTGGTGTGGTGCTCGAAAATGTTTCCTTCGTCGGCGACACTGCAACAATCGACATGTCGCGCTACACCAAAGGAAGATACATTGTCAGCATCGACGGACATGTGGTGAATATTGTTCGGAACTAATATAATTTTTGAGTAATAATTTAAGCATCATTGATATATGAAAAGAATATTGATATTGTTCGCTGCGGTAACTATGACTTTCTCAGTCATGGCTCAGAGTGGCGAAATCAACAATTATATTGGATTTACGCTCCATCCGGCAGCTGGTTTGAACACAATGCTTTGCAATCCCGTCGATGGCACTCATCACCCAGGTGTTGGATATAATTTCGGGCTGCACTATGCCCATTTCTTCAACGACAGCTATGGGTTCAACATCGGTTTTCGCTACGACCGTGTCAGATCGGCAACGGAATACAATTTTACCGAGTTGACGCCTGGCCTTACTCATGCCGACAACCCCGGTGTGACTTACGACCTGACTACGCAATTCGACAATTGGAAGGAGCGCCAGGCTGTGAATGTGTTGAGCATCCCTGTCGAGTTCTTCTGGCGTAACGTCGTGAACGAGCGCTGGACCGTCCTCGCTGGTCTCGGCCTTGCTGCCGAATTGCCTATAGGTGGCAAATATGTCTCTGATGGAGGTACTTTCACCACAACCGGCTATTTCCCGTCCATTGGCCACACAGTGTCCGACATGCCCTCGCACGGCTTCGACACCTACAACGAAGATTTCGAAGGCAAAATCGAAGACCTCAAGGTGGGCCTGAGTGTCTTGGCCGATTTCGGCTACAGACTGAGTCTCAGGAACAATTGGGGGCTGTACTTTGGCGTTTATGCAGGCTACAGCCTGAACAGTATGGCTAAAGAGACCGAGGAACCCCTCGCCATTATCGACCCCAATTCGGAAATGAAGTACAACGGAACCTTTGCTTCTAACCAGATTCCTGGCCTCCACCTGCTGCGTGTCGGTTTGAAGTTAGGCATCGACCTCGGATGGCTTGGAGGTAAACGTAAGGCTGAGATGCTCGCTGCTGAACAGGCCGCACGCGAAAAAGCCGAAGCTGAACGACTGGCCCGTGAGAAGGCTGAAGCCGAAGCACGCGCTGCTCAGGAAAAATTGGCACGCGAAAGGGCTGAAGCCGAACGCTTGGAACGCGAACGTGCCGAGGCCGAAGCACGTGCTGCCGCTGAGCGTGCTGCACGCGCAAAAGCAGAGGCTGACGCTCGTGCACGCGAACAGGCCCTGCTCGACAGCATAGCTGCCCTCAAGAGCAATATGCCTGCACAGCCTGTAACACGCGTCGAAATGCAGAAACGCCTCGACGACATCAACGCAACCGTCTATTTCGAAACCAGTGGAACCACACCGAAGTTTGATGCCAAAACGGATGCTATTATCCGCACCCTCTGTGCCTCGATGATGGCCGACAACAATCTGAAGGCCGAAATCACTGGCCATACCGACAATACCGGTTCGGCTGCAATCAACATGAAATATGGCAAGAAACGTGCTGAGGCTCTGAAAAAATACATGATAAGCCTTGGAGCTCCCGCTGCCAACATCCTGATAGAGAGCCGCGGACAGGAGGATCCTATTGTTCCCAACGATTCCGACGAGAACCGCGCCAAGAACCGCCGCGCCACGGTTGTGCTGAAATAGACCAACAGGCAAATTTCTATAAAAAAGACGTCCCGCATACGCAGGACGTCTTTTTTGCGTTAATGGTACAATATGAGAATTCTTTTGTTGGGAGCCACTGGCCTGCTTGGACACAATGTGTTGCGATACCTCCTAGACGCGGGGCACTATATTGTTGTCCTTGTCCGCAACGACAAGGTGCTGTCCGATGTTGCGGGCCATAAGATGCTCGATATCAGAAATGGTTCGTTGCTCGACATGGAAGCGTTGCGTGATGCGGCAAAGGACTGTGACGCAGTGATCAATTGCGCCGGGACGACCGATATGTCGCTGCTGCGTTACGATGACTATACGCCGGTGAACCTCAACCTTTGCGAGGACATCCTTCAACTGATGGACGAAATGGGAATCACCACCTATGTACATGTGAGCAGTGCCAACACTATAGGTTCCGGAACGGCCGAACAACCTGGTCGTGAGGATGCCGAAATGCGCCCCCCGTTCTCAAAGTCGATGTATGCGCGCAGCAAGCGCGAAACGGAGGCAATGCTCGATTGGTACGTGATGGAACATCCACAAAGCCATATAATTATTCTGAATCCTGGATTCATGGTCGGCCCCTACGATTCCAAACCCTCGTCGGGCAAGCTGCTTTTGGCGGCTTATAGACGTCGCTTGATGGCTGCTCCGGGGGGTGGAAAGAGTTTTGTGCATGTGGCCGATGTCGCACAGGCCACGGTCAACGCTCTCACGATGGGACGTAACGGTGAGCGATACCTGCTCACTGGCGAAGAAATGTCTCTCCGTGATTTCTACACCCTTCAGGCCTCTGTTTGCGGCTACAAGCAGCGTCTTTTTGTGCTGCCAGACTGGTTGGTTGTCATTGCTGGTTGGGTAGGGGACCTGTTGCGGTTGCTCGGGGTTCAGACTCAACTCTCTACGGTCAACGTAAGGCAACTGATGGTTATGGAACACTACTCGTCCGACAAGGCTCGCAAGGAGCTCAAGATGCCAACAACTCCTATCCGTCAGGCCATTGCAGACTTCTTTGAATGGTACACTTCTCACTCTATACAAAAATAAATGTTATCTTTGCATTTTCAAAAATAATACAAAAACTATAATAGGATATTGATTATGAAAAAAATATCTTTTTTATTAGTCCTTTCAGCCGTTCTTGTTGCTGCTACGACAGGATGTGGCCCGAAAAAAATCGGTGGCAAACCCGGGTCGTCTGGAAAAACTCTAGAGCTCATGGTTGTTACCACCAATGCTGTCTATAATGGTCCTGCCCGCCATGCTCTCGATTCTCTGTTCCAGACTCCGCAGGACGGCCTAAACCAGCCGGAACCGCGTTTCGACATGGTGCAGATTACACCATCGTCGTTCGAGGGCAACACCATGTTCCAGGCTCATCGCAATATCTTGATACTTGAAATAAACCCGCAGAACATCAACAAGATATACCTCAGCAATGATGTCTGGTCCACACCGCAGGTGGTGATTCGCATAACCAGTCCTGATGCTCAGTCGCTGGATTCGATGCTGCTTGTCCATGGCGAGCGTCTGCTCAAGGAGTTTTATGCACAGGAATACCGTCGTATGGACAAGGTGTTCTCGCAGAAACAGGACTACAAGATTCAGAAAGCCATCAAGGACAAATATGGTTTCGACATCACTATCCCGGATGAGTTTGCAATGGCTAAGATGAAGGAGGAGAGCGATTTTATGTGGGTGCTGAAACAGACAAAGGATTTCGACCTCCACTTGTATATCTACAGTAGTCCATATAGCGACAAGCGTTGTTTCGAGGAGCCTGTAATCCTCGACAATATCGATACTATCCTTCGCCGTTATGTCCCCGGCCCGTCGGAGGGCAGCTACCCCGGAGTGGAACGCCGCGACTTCTTCTATTCGCGAGAAGTCAAGATTGGCACGACCGATGCCGTTGAGACTCGTGGACTGTGGCGTACCTACAACGATTTCATGGGTGGCCCCTTCGTGTGCTACACCTTCCTTTCGCCTGAAGGCGACAAAGTGCTGACCCTCATGGGTGCTGTCTATTCTCCTTCACAGCGTAACAAAATGTTGATGAAGCGCGACTTGCTGATGCAGCTCGATGGCATCTGCCGCTCGGTACGTTTCTAAACAACTTGTCCAAGCATTTGAGTCGTAAAAACATAAAAAACATTCAAAACCATCATAATTGAGAAACACGTTCAAGCATATTGTTCTCCTTGTCCTTTTCGTTGCTGTAGGGACCGTCAATGCTCAGACATCGCTGGGCAAGAACGAGATAGGAGTTACGATAGGTGGTATGAATTATATCGGCGACCTCAACAACCAGAGTATGTTCGGCAAAGTGAATCTCGCCTTCGGCGGTCTGTACCGTTTCAACTTTGACGAACGCTGGAGCCTGCGTCTGGATGTAGACTACGGACATATTGAAGGCGGTAATCCGGACTATATTGAACGTCGCAACCTCAGCTTCCATTCCTTCCTGATGGAGGGTTCGCTGAGGATGGAATTCAATTTCTTCCCTTTCAGTCTGCGTGACGACCATTTCGTATGGACGCCATATATTTTTGCAGGCATAGGTTTCTTTACATACAATCCGCAGGCTTACTACACCGACCCCATCACACATGTCTCGGATTGGTATGATTTGCAGCCTCTTTGTACTGAAGGACAAGGTACAGCACTCGCACCAGACAATGCACCTTACACGCTGATGCAGCTCTCCATGCCGTTTGGCGTTGGCGTCAAGTATCATCCAAGCAAGTCGATCACTCTCAGTGCCGAATATGGTTTCCGTAAGACTTGGACTGACTATCTCGACGATGTCAGTACGGTCTATGTCGACAATCAGCAACTGAAGGACATCATGGGCGATGTGGCGGCAGGACTTGCCGACCGCTCCTCGGAAGTCGAGGCCGGATATGTCAATGCTGCTGGGATAAAGCGTGGCGACGACTCGCTCGACGACTGGTTCGCATACTTCAGCGCCTGCGTGACTGTGAAATTCGACCTCCTGTTCGGGTGGATGATGAAAAAAAGATGCGACAATAAGTAAATCACCATATATTTCATATAATCAGAACTAAAACTATTTCAACCCATAATTCCTCAGATGAAAACAATCGAAGACATTGATAAAAGCCGCGTTCCACGACATGTGGCCATCATTATGGACGGCAATGGCCGTTGGGCACAGAAGCAATCTAAAATAAGACTCTTCGGACACCAGAGTGCCATGCAGGCAGTGCGCGATGCCGTCGAGGCCGCATCGAGACTGCATGTCGACTATCTTACGCTTTATACTTTCAGTACCGAAAACTGGAACCGCCCGAAAGAAGAAGTCGATGGACTTATGCAGCTGATGATTAAGGAGGTGGAGGAGGAAACTCCTACTCTGATGAAAAACAATGTCCGACTTATAACCATCGGTGATTGTGAGCGTCTTCCCGAAGCTTCGTGGGCATCGATGAAAAAATGCATGCGTGACACTGCCGCCAATACGGGCACCACGCTCATACTCGCTCTCAGCTACAGCTCGCGTTGGGAAATCGCCGAAGCTCTGAAAGGTGTGGCTCGCGATGTCGAATCGGGACGTCTGAAGGCTGATGACATCAACGAGGAAACCATGCGCAAGTGTCTTGTAACAAGTGATATACCAGACCCCGACCTGTTGATTAGGACTGGTGGTGAACTGCGAGTGAGCAATTTCTTGCTTTGGCAGATGGCATACACCGAATTCTATTTCTCCGATATCCTGTGGCCTGACTTCAGACAGGCGGATTTCTTCGAGGCTGTGTACGATTTCCAGAGCCGTCAACGTCGCTTTGGCAAAACAGGCGAACAGGTGAAGGCTTCTGAACAATAAACACACGCGATAAAAAAAACTCCTTTCTCTACAATAATAATGATTTTTTGGAGTTATATATCATTAAACGTCTAACTATCGACTAAATGCTGAACAAACATATAACACGCTTTGTTATTCTACTCTTCCTGCTCGTCCCGTCGCTTCAAACTAAGGCACAGGTGACGATTGGTGAAGATTATGATGTTGACTATCTGACCCCTAAAACTTACGAGATTGGTGGCATCACCATTGACAACGAAGACCACCTCGACCAGCGCATGGTGCTCTTGGTAGCAGGTCTCCAAGTGGGTGACGTGATAAAGATTCCTGGCGACAAGATATCGATGGCCATCGACAATCTGTGGGCGCAGGGCCTTTTCGAAGACGTACAGATTGTCCTTACCCGTGTGCAGGACGACAAGGCCTTCCTGAAAATCGTGCTGCGCAGCCGTCCTAAACTTGCGGCAGTGAAATTCAATGGCATAAGTGGCAGCGATGCCGAAAAACTCGGCAAAGATTTCGATATTCATGTGGGAGACGTGGTCACAGAGAACATGCTCAAAACCACCGAAAACAAGGCCAAGTCGCACTATGCCGAGAAAGGATTCACCAATGTGGAGGTCAATACGCAACTGACGTCTGACACTTCAGGCAAGGGCAACTACGTGGTGCTTACCTACAATATCAAGAAAGGTAAAAGGGTGAAAATCGAGTCGTTGACAATCGAAGGCAATGACCAGGTCTCGGAAAACAAGCTGCTCCGCAAGATGAAGAACACGCACGATGTCCACTATTGGAAGAAGTTTTTCGTATGGACCAAGGGCTTCTGGAGCCGTTCGAAATACCGCGAATTTGAGCTCAATGATGACCTCGACCAGGTGATAGCCTACTACAACGAACTCGGCTACCGCGATGCCCGTATTGTCTCCGATACGGTTTGGAACGTTTCGACCGACAGCCTTAGCATGTCAAAAAACAAGAAGAAAAAACAGGATCGCGTTAAGGTAAACGTCAAGGTACACGAGGGTAGACCGTTCTTCTTCCGTAACATCACTTTCTCGGGCAATACGGTCTACTCGTCCGAAACCTTGGCTCAGCACCTTCGCATCAACAAAGGAGACCCCTACAACAAAACCATTCTCGAGACAAATCTCACCTACAACCCCAGTGGTACGGACATCACTTCGATGTATATGGATAACGGTTACCTCTTCTTCGAGGTACACCCGATAGAGGTCGCTGTTGAGGGTGACTCCATCGACATCGATATCCGCATCGTAGAGGGTAAACAGGCCCGTATACGCAATGTCGTAGTCGAGGGCAACACTATCACTAACGACAAGATTATCTACCGCGAACTCCATACCAAGCCGGGCGACCTTTTCAGCCGCGATGCCGTCATCCGTAGCCGTCGCGAATTGGTCACTCTTGGCTACTTCAAAGAGGAAAGTCTTATTCCCGAACCTCGACCCAATGCAAAGGATGGTACGGTCGACATCATCTACAAGGTGGAAGAAAACCAAACCAGTCAGCTGCAACTGCAAGGCGGATATGGCAACGGCATGATAATCGGCCAAGTAGGAATCCAGCTCAACAATTTCTCGGCACGCAAAGTCTTTAATAAGGATGCATGGCGTCCACTCCCAGGCGGCGATGGACAGAAGCTGATGCTCAATGCCGTGTCTAACGGTAAATACTACTATGCTCTCAACGCCGGATTCACTGAGCCTTGGTTCGGAGGCAAACGCCCGCAGTCGCTCAGCGTCTCGGTATCGCACAACCTCATCAGCAACGGATTCTGGCAGGACAAGGGCAGCAGCGGATACTATAGCCTAACCATCACTGGCGGTAATGTGGCTCTGACCAGACGTCTGAAATGGCCCGACGACTATTTCATCATGTCGCAGGCTCTCAGCTATAAACACTACAATCAGAACAACTATCCCGGCCTTTCGAATGTCTTCTATAAGGGACATGCCAACGACCTGTCGTACAGCCTTGGCATCAGTCGCAACTCGCTTGACTCGCCTATCTATCCGCGAAGTGGCTCGGAAGTGTCGGTGCAGGGATTCGTAACACCACCATATTCACTATTTAATGGTAAGGACTATAGCGCTATGGAACAGTCCGACCGCTACAAATGGCTGGAATACTACAAAATCAACATACGTGGCTCGTGGATGCTCAACCTGATTGGCGATGTCGTCCTCAACGCTCGTTTCCGTGCTGGTTATATGGGCTACTACAACAACGATATTGGACTCTCACCGTTCGGACGCTACTATGTCGGTGGTGACGGCCTTTCGTCATGGGTTCTCGATGGCCGCGAGGTCATCCCGATGCGTGGCTACCAGAATGCACGCCTCAGTCCCGACGAGGGCGCGTCGGTATTCGACCGCTTTACTCTCGAATTGCGTCAACCCATCATCGAAAGTGCTGCAGCTACGATCTATGTCCTGGGATTCCTCGAAGGTGGCAACTCGTGGTCGCGCATCAAGGATTTCCAACCGTTCAAGATGTATAATTCTGCCGGTCTCGGTGTCCGTCTATACATGCCTATGTTCGGCCTGATAGGTATCGACTGGGGCTACGGCTTTGACGGAGTTTATGGCGGTAGCCAGTTCCATTTCAGCATAAATCAAAGTATCGATTAGCAACTTTTAAAACAATTCTGGATTGATCCGCACAATAAAACATATAATTTTCGTCGCTCTTCTACTTGGGCCGTTCATGGCGTCAGCACAGAAATATGCTTGCGTCAATACGGAATATATCCTGTCGAATATTCCGGATTATGAGCGTGCACAGTCGCAGCTAAACAAGCAGGCAGAGGCATGGCAGAAAGAGATTGAAGCAAAATTCGCCGAAATCGATAAACTGACCAAAACATTCCATCAGGAGGCTTATCTTCTGCCTGACAACTTGAAACACAAACGCGAAGAGGAGCTTAAAGCTAAGGAACTCGAAGCTCGCGAGTTGCAGGTTAGATACTTCGGACCCGGAGGCGACCTCGACAAGAAGAGGGCCGAGCTTGTAAAGCCAATACAGGAACGCGTATACAGTGCCATAGAGCGTATCGCCAACGAGAAGGGCTATGCTTTTATCCTCGACAAATCCGGTTCGGCCACATTGCTCTATGTCAATGCGAAGTATGATGTCAGTGACCAGGTCCTTGATATGATGGGCTACAAAGCCTCTAATTCCAAGACCGACGACAAGGACTCCTCTTCGACTTCTTCCCGCAAAAAGGATGTCGGCAATCCAGAAATGCGTAAACCCAAATGATAACCTTTAAAAACTCTATAAAATAATGAAAAAAAGTCTGATTTTACTGTTTGCCGCAATGCTGGCTTTCTCGGCATCGGCATTCGCACAGAAAACCGTCAAACTGGGACACATCAATTCTTCTGACCTTATGCAGATTATGCCTGGCAAGGATTCTGCTCAGGCTGCTTTCGAGGCCGAAGTCAAGATTCTTGAGGGTGAACTGAAAGCTATGCAGGATGAACTTGAAAAGAAACTTAATGACTATCAGGAGCGCAAGAGCCAGATGACAGAACTCATCCGTTCAACCAAAGAGCAGGAGCTGAACGATCTGAACCAACGTATCCAGGTCTACCAGCAGAATGCTCAGAAAAAACTGCAGGAGAAAGAAGCTGAATTGCTCCAGCCTATCATCGACCGCGCAAAACAGGCTATCAGCGATGTCGCTAAGGAGAATGGATATACATACATCTTCGACACCAGTGCCGGTGCTGTGCTCTATCAGCAGGATAGCGATGATATTCTCAATCTCGTAAAGAAGAAATTGGGTCTTAAGTAAATTTTTGCTGTAAAAAATCAAAGGCCGCGTATCCATTTGGATATGCGGCCTTTTTGATTTTGTGTTGCTGGCTCTTATCCTACGTTGACACCAGCGGTGACCAGCTGGCTCGGCGTGATAAGCACTAAGCGTCCATCTTTGTCTTCGGCGCTGAGGATCATTCCCTGGCTTTCGACACCTTTCAGCTTGCGCGGGGCGAAGTTGGCAATGAAGCAGACTTGCATACCGACGAGTTTTTCTGGTTCGGGATAGAATTTGGCGATGCCGCTGACGATGGTACGTCCGCCCATGCCGTCATCTATCTTGAATTGAAGCAGTTTGTCAGCTTTTGGTACTTTGCTGCATTCCAATACTGTACCAACGCGTATGTCGACTTTGCCGAAGTCGTCGAAGGCCACGGTGGACTTGACGGTAGCGGGCTGCCATGCGTTGAGCTCGTTCTGACGTTTGGTTTCGAGAAGTTTGTTGACTTGTGCCTCGATTTCTGCATCTTCGATTTTTTCGAAGAGCAACTCGGGCTTTTCAAGTTGTGTGCCTTCGCTGAGGATGTCGGCACGGCCGGCGTCGCGCCAACCGAGGGCCTGCAGGTTGAGCATACGGTGCATCTTGTCGGCCGTGAAGGGCAGGAATGGAGCGCAGAGCACGGCTAGGTTGGCGCAGATCTGCAGTGCCAGGTTGAGGACTGTGGCGGTGCGCTCGGGGTCGGTCTTGAAGAGTTTCCAGGGCTCGGTCTCGGTGAGGTATTTGTTGCCGAGGCGGGCCAGATTCATCATTTCGGCAAGGGCTTCGCGGAAGCGGTAGGTCTCAATGCTGCGGCCTATGCGCTCGGGGAAGGTGGCCAATTCCCGGATAACATCATTCTCCGTTTTCAGTTCTCCGTTCTCCGTTCTTTTCGGCACGCGTCCGTCGAAGAACTTGTGGGTCAGCACGATGGTGCGGTTGACGAAATTGCCGAGGATGGCGACGAGCTCGCTGTTGTTCTTGAGTTGGAAGTCTTTCCAGGTGAAGTCGTTGTCCTTGGTTTCGGGTGCGTTGCTGCAGAGGGTGTAGCGCAGCACGTCCTGCTTGCCGGGGAAGTCTTTGAGATATTCATGCAGCCATACGGCCCAGTTGCGGCTGGTCGATATTTTGTCGCCTTCGAGGTTGAGGAACTCGTTGGCGGGCACGTTGTCGGGCAGGATGTAGCTGCCGTCGGCATGCAGCATCGAGGGGAAGATGATGCAGTGGAAGACGATGTTGTCTTTGCCGATGAAATGTACAAGCTTGGTGTCCAGTGATTTCCACCATTTTTCCCAGTCGTTGCCTTTGAGCTGCTTAGTGAAAGATATGTAGCCTATGGGTGCGTCGAACCATACGTATAGCACTTTGCCGTCGGCTCCTTCGATGGGTACTTTGACACCCCAGTCAAGGTCGCGGGTGACGGCACGGGGCTGAAGACCGGCATCGATCCACGATTTGCACTGTCCGTAGACATTGGTTTTCCAGTCGTCTTTATGGCTTTCAAGTATCCATTGGCGCAGCCAGGTCTCGTCTTGGTCAAGGGGCAGGAACCAGTGCTTGGTCTCCTTCAGAACGGGTTTTGCGCCGCTGAGTGCCGATTTGGGGTTGATGAGGTCGGTGGCGTTGAGAGAGGTGCCACAGGCTTCGCACTGGTCACCGTAGGCATGCTCGTTGCCACAATGGGGGCAGGTGCCGGTGATGTAGCGGTCGGCGAGGAACTGGTGGGCCTCTTCGTCGTAGTATTGCATCGAGGTCTTCTCGATGAATTTGCCTTCTTTATAGAGCTTTTCGAAGTATGCAGCAGCGGTCTCGTGGTGCTCCTTGCTGCTGGTTCGGCTGTAGATGTCGAACGAGATGCCAAATTCGGCAAAGGAGTCTTTTATGATTTTGTGGTAGCGGTCTACAATGTCCTGGGGTGTGCAGCCTTCCTTGCGGGCTTTGATGGTGATTGGCACTCCATGTTCGTCGCTGCCGCCGATGAACATAACCTCCTCGCCTTGTGCGCGCAGATAGCGCACATAGATGTCGGCTGGGACATAGACGCCGGCCAGGTGTCCGATGTGGACGGGACCGTTGGCGTAGGGCAGGGCAGAGGTTACGGTGTAGCGTTTGAATTTGTGGTCTTTCTCTGTGTAGGTCATATTATTGTATTATTGCGTTAATTCATTTGTGTGTCAACCTTTATTGTAGGGGTTGAAGGTGTGGAGTATGGTTTCGAGTTCTTTCTTTTCGCGTCGGAGCCGTTCAAGCTGGCCTTCGATGAAGGCTTCGCTGTATTTGCTGTCGCAAAATCCGTTGCCGCGGGCAACGTATTCGGGGTTCTCCATATCTCCGTCAAGCTCTTCGTAGTTGGCTATGGCGGTGTCTATTTTTCTTATCTTGTCTAGAATCTCTTCTTTGTTATTCATCAGTTCTCAAGGGTAATGTCTTTGTGAATGTCGAAACCATGTCCTTGGCTGTCGCCTCCGCGAATTGAGGTGTTTAGTCCAGAGGCATATATGCGGTGCCGTGGTGCCTCGCTGTCCCATACAACCCATATCGACAGGTTCTGTGGTTCGTATTTTGTTATGTATCCGCCTTCTACACGCCATTGCACTTCGCTGACGCCTTCTTTGTCGATGTAAAATAGGCGCGGATTGTCGCGGTCGTTTTCTATAACAGGATCTTCTCCAGCCACTTGTTTAAAGAAGAAGCTTGTCATTCGGTTGCGTATCGAGAGGTAGTTCTTCTGGTTCCATGACCCGTCTCTGTTGTGATGCAGAGAGTGTCCTTCTCCTTCGTAAGTGTATATCACGCTGCGGAGGCCTATCTCGCGTGCGCGTTTGTCGATCTGTAGCGAGCCATACATGCGGTCGAACATCCGTTGCCCCAGCTTTGTGCTTATATCGCTGAATGGAAAGCCATTGTCGTAGGGCACCACTTGGTCAGCGTCGCCGTGGAACGAAATGATGTCGGTATGGCTATTTTTCAGCATGTTGAGGTTTGTGACGGCTCCCCACATATTGGCTATAGCCTTGATATGGAATGTGGCGTGACAGCTGTTTCCACTGGCATCGATGGTGCCCAATTTTTGTAGCACATTGCCTCTGACGGCTTTGGGTCGGTTTTCGTCGCGCATAAAGGCAAGGTTGAGGGCCGTGATGCTGCCGGCACTGGCTCCGCCTACGAATATCATGCTTGTGTCGATACCGAACTGGTCGGCATGCTCCACCAGGTATCGCATTGCGGCATGTGCATCCTGAAGTGCCATATAGCCTGTGCGGGCTATTTCGTTCTTCAGAGGCAGGAAGCCTAAGCGATAGTTGATGCTGACGGCTATGTAGCCCATCGATGCGAAATGGCGGCAGAGCGAACTCATCAGACTGTCACTCTTGTCGCCGACATAGAATCCGCCTCCGTGGATGAGCATGAGCAAGGGCTGACGGTAGTTGCTGATAGAGAAATCTGTATCGCTGAAGATGGGATGATATACGTCCATCGTGAGCGACTGGGTGCTGCGCGAAAAGCTTTTCTTGAGTCCGTCGGTGAGTATTTCCAGATAACTCTCGTCTTCGGTGCCGGGCATGCTGGTCCAATAGCCTAATGCCTGCCCGTACTCGATGTCGCGCGTGACGGCGGTTTTGTAAGTGGGGTAGCGATATAGTGAGTCGTTTATGAAATGGAATTCAGGCTCTTGGTAAATGTAAACCAAAGCCTCCTTGCGTTTGCTTTTCCAGTGGATGTCTTGACTGAACTCTTTGCGTTCCACGCAGTCGCTACCATCAACAAGCTGATAGTAATGTCCATACATCTGCTTGTCATTAATGCTGTCAACCATCACAAAGCAGGTGTCGTGGCCGACGATGACCTTGTATAGGATGCCTGTATCGGGAGTGTAGTCGCCTTCAAGGAGGTAGGGCAGTTCTGGAATATCGGTTGGCGCTGTTCGGGCCTCGCCACTGGTGTCAGTGACCGAGTGCTTGCAGCCTGCAAGGAGCAGGAGAAGGATGAGGATGATATGTAGTTTTAGTGAAGTGGGCATAGGGCTTCTTTTAGGCTGATTAGACAAATTAGGTGGGTATTTAAATTCTCAATTTTCAATTATAAGAGTGGCGCTGACGTTCCAGTGGCTGAAGCCGCCTTCCATAGGTTTGCCCTGTGGGATGGCGATGGTGAGGGTGTGGTTGCCGGGCTTGAGGCCGCTGAGATCGAAATAGACGGGCTGCGTGGCTGTTCCGGGACACCATCCGCTGCGGCTCAGGTCGCTACTCGACAGGCCGTTCCAGAAGTTGCCGCTGACGGGGTTCCACTCGCGGTAGCGGCCGCAGTCGCAACGCCAGGGAGTATGGCTGAAACGCTTTTGGTCGTCAATGAAGATTTCGTTTTCTTTGGGGTTGAACTCGTCGCCACCGCCCCAGCCGCCGTGTCCGGTGCTGATGTAGCGCAGGGTGGTCTTCTGGTTGCTGTCGGCAACCCAGAAGTTGACGGTAAGGCTGTCGGTGCCGAAGATGCGGCCATAGTTCTGACCGGCCATCTCAAGGACGTTGCAGGTGTTGACAAGTGGCTCGACGATGTGTTTGCCGTTCGATTCGAGTGTCCACTCATAATCATTGGGATAGGATTTTATGTCGAGGCTGACGATATGTCCGCCTCCGTCATAGTTGCCAATGAAACAGCCTATCCACACTTCGCCTTCGAGCAGTGGTTTCATGTCGGTAACTTCTTGTTTGTAAAAGGTTTCATCATTCCATTCCAAGCCGTCAATGCGGACACGGTCGTTGAATTTGCCAACGCCGAAGGGGGTGAAGAAACGCATCAGCTCCACGGGCGGCTGGTATATGGAAGAGGAGATTAAATGCTGTTGCATATGGCTGATTCCAGGTACGATACCTTGATAGCGTTCTCCGTTTTTACCCACTATGGTTGGCAAAGAGTCGGGGTGGCCGACTATCGCATCCATAAAACTGGGATGCAATGCTTTGTCGACAGGATTCGTTGCACCGGGAATAACAAACACCGAGCCGGTGCGGTCGTAGGCATCGCCGTTGCTGCGCTGGCGCAGTTCGACGAAGGTCTGGTAGTGTGCAGGCAGCTTTGGCAGTTTTATGCGCTTCAGAATCAGTGTGCCGCCGGCATAGTGGAGCGTTGTGTCGAAAGGTATGTCGGTGAGGGTGGGTTTCTCTTTGCCCCAGCAAATCTGCTCGTCCTCAAATACGTGGGTGGTTATGATCATCCGCTCGCGCTTGATGTTGCTTATCTCGCGGCCTGTTTTGCGGATACCGCTGGGTTGCAATAGTTTAGAGTTGATATTTCTATCGGAAATGATGTCGCCGAGTTCAATCTGCACAAGTCCATTGCGTATCATCTGCTTAAGCGTGCCCTTGAATTTGCCGTAGTAGGGCAGGGGGTTGATATTGGCTTTGCTTTTGGTGTCGAAGAGCAGTTCGATGCGGTTGCTGTTTATGCTGGTGACGTAGCGCGTGGTCTTGGAATCAACGATTTGCGTGTCCCATTTGATGTCGTTGCGCATCAGGGTAGAGACGGCGCAGTAGGTGCTGTCGGGGTAACAATAGTGGTAGTAGATGCTGTCGTTGGATTGGTCGACCAGGGTCCATTCGTCGGCAAAGCCGGGAATGGGGTTTTTCACAGTGTTTATTTGGCGTATTATGAGTTTGTTTTCTACCTGCGAAACAGTCATTTTTGAGGTGTCGCGGTGGTCGCTGTCGTATTCATAACTGTTGTAGTTATATACCGTCGCGACTCTTTGCGCGCGTGCGGGAATAATAAAAAAGAGCAGAAATGCACTCAATATGAAAAGGATACGTCTCATTAGCCGATGGATATATAGTTCGCAAAATTACAAAACAAAAGCGGAACGGCAAAATTTTCTTGTCGTTCCGTTTTTATTAATAGGCGAGATGTTGTGCTGCTCTATTCTGTTTTCTTCTCTTCGTTTGATTCTGCAGCGGGATCTTCCAGATCGATTTTGTTGGCATTGACGAGCAGGTTGTACCACAACAATACTTTCTTGACATCGCTGGCATGTACATGCTCGGTGTCATAGTTTGGTAAAACCTTTGCAAAATAGGCAAATAAATCTGAGTTCGCAGCTTTGCGAATATCGAAATCTATGTTTTTGCCGTCTTCTTTGCGGAAAATATCTTGAAACACTTCGCGCAAGGGTTTTTCTTTCTCTGTGGTGAAGATGCTTATCTCATTCAACGAGCTGATTCTGTCGGTCTTGAATACTGGACAACGTTTTTTGTCGGCCAACGATTCGACGATTGCTCCGGTCTTGGTTTGCGATACGAGTTCGTAGATGTCCGGTTTTCCGGAGATAACTAAGATTTTGCTTAAGTCCATTGTCTTTGATTTGTGTAATGAATTTTTGCGCTTGTAACGCTGTTTGATGTCAAAAATTATTTTGCTATTAGAAATTAAGAATTTTTAGAATCTCTTTTGTGGAAATCAATAAGGCCGTCGATGGGGTCGGCAACGACAGTGCCGACCTCCATAGCGTAGGATGTCAGTGTTTTTCTAAGTTCTGATTCTATGGCCTTTGCGAAGCCTCCAACGATGTCGATGTGGCAGCAGTGGGTCTGCATTATCATGTCGCCGAGCCGGGCACTATGCCATTGGTCTACAACATACCAGATGTTGTTTTCGCGTTCCATCAGGTCGATGTGGTCTGTGGCGAAACGGGCCAATGATGCCAGAAATCTGTTGGCATTGGGCTTGTTGTAGATTCGGTCAATCCACTCCTCGTAGCTGTAGGGATAGGCCTCGCGGAACAGGGTGGCTATGTCTTCAGGCATCTTGCCGGTCAGGTAATCGGTCAGTAGCATACGGCCCATATAGTTCGCCGACCCTTCGTCGCCAAGGATGTAGCCTAAACTGACTGACTTGGCAGCAATCTTTTCGCCATCGTAGTAGCAGACATTGCTCCCGGTTCCCAGAATTCCTACCAGTGTGGCTTTGTTGTCGCTAACGGCGCGGCAGGCACCAAGCATATCGGTTTCGACAGTGACCTGTGTGGCACTGAACTCTTTTTCAAGTAGTTTCTGCATGCGGCTTTGCTGCATTTTGTTGCCACAACCGGCGCCATAAAAATAAATCTTGGATGGGATATCGCTGTCAAAGAGATGCTTGCGGACGGTCTGACAAACAGTATGTACCTGTTCGTCTGTTACGAACAAGGGGTTCATCCCTTCGGTAACAACCTTGGAACCAGTCTCTACCACGGCCCAGGTGGTCTTGGTGCTTCCGCTGTCGGCGACAAGAATCATATTATGCCTATAATGTCGTTGATGTCGTTGATTCCATGGCGTTTGCAGTAGTCCTCCAAACCGTCGATGATTTTCATCGTCACTGCAGGGTCGATAAAGTTGGCGGTGCCTACCTGAATGGCTTTGGCTCCGGCCATCAGGAATTCGAGTGCATCGGCAGCCGAAGCGATGCCGCCCAGTCCGATGACGGGGATGCTGACGGCGTGTGCTACTTGCCATACCATTCTGACAGCCACTGGTTTGACGGCAGGACCTGACAGACCACCGGTGATGGTGCTGAGGTAGGGGCGTTGCTTCTCGACATCGATGGCCATACCCAGCAGGGTATTGATGAGGCTAACGCTGTCGGCGCCGGCACCTTCGACGGCTTTGGCAATCTCGACGATGTTGGTAACGTTGGGAGTGAGCTTTACTATCAGTGTTTTATGGTAGATTTTGCGCACCTCACTAACCACTTGCGCTGCCATTTCGGGGTTGACACCAAAGCCCATACCGCCTTTCTTGACGTTGGGGCAGCTGATGTTCAGTTCGATGGCGGGTATGTTGTCCAGTTCATCAATCATTGCTGCCGTTTTGCAGTATTCCTCGATAGAAGAGCCGCTGACGTTGACGATGATATTTGTGTCTAAGTCTTTGATTCTATGATATACTTCTTTGCAGAAGGTCTCTACTCCGACATTCTGAAGTCCTACGGCATTGAGCATTCCCGACGGGGTTTCGGCCATACGGGGATAGGGGTTGCCCTGTCGACGTTCGCCAGTAGTGCCCTTTACTATTATTCCGCCAAGACGGTTGAGGTCGATGAAGTCTGCAAATTCTTCTCCATATCCGAACGTGCCCGAGGCGGTCATCACGGGGTTCTTAAGATTGAGGTTATGTATTTTGGTTTCAAGCATATCTGTTATTTGTTTATCCAGTTAGTAAGACGTTTTGCATTGAACACGGGGCCTTCTTTGCAGACGCATTTGTGTCCTTCGTCGCTGTCAACCACGCAGCATAGGCAAGCTCCGATGCCACAGGCCATCATGTTCTCGAGCGATATCTCACATTCGATGTTGTTCTGCATCGCAAAACGTGCAACGGCTTTCATCATAGGAGTGGGTCCACATGTATATATATGGTCGTAATTTGTTGAGAACATGGTATGTTGTGTAACAAATCCTTTCTCGCCAAGCGAACCGTCTTCGGTTGCGAAGAATACGTTGCCGTAGGGCTCAAATTCTTTCTGTATGGGAATTAAGGTTTTTGTACGTCCTCCGAGAAGGATGGTGGGCTGTATTCCTTTTGCTTTGAAGCATTTGCTGAGATGTAGTAGTGGTGCAATACCAGCTCCTCCTCCGACGAGGAGCACCTTTCCCCCTTCGATGCTGAAACCATGTCCAAGAGGATATACGAGGTTGAGTTTGTCTCCCTCGTTGAGCATGGAAAGGGTCCGCGTTCCTTTGCCGACAACTTGTACCAGTAGCGTAAGTGTGTTTGCAACTGTGTCCACGTCATGTATTGATATAGGACGACGCAACATTACGTGCTTGTTCCCAGGCACCTCTACCTCCACAAATTGACCGGCGGCAATGCTGGGCAACGTTTCGGGGTGTCTCAATTTCATAGAGAAGTATGTGTCGTTGTACGTTTTCTTCTCTACTATCGTGAAGTCTGTTATGTATTTCCTCATGACAGGATGATTAAAGGTTTTGTTTTTGAGTTCTTTCTAAGTTGGAATACTTCTTTTCCCAAAATGCAAAGATAAACAAAAATATGTTTACGACAATATCTGGTTGTATGTAATTTTGCGTGGTCTGGCATAATCTCCATCAGAATTTATTGTTAAATTTTTTATGAAAATTTGTTATTCTCTGCAATTTTAGTATTTTTGCAAATCTTTTTTCGATAAAACAATCATTATGCAAGAACCAACAAGATTATTCGATTTGCTCGAATGGCGTCGTACTCAATGTCCTGAACGCCCTGTTTTCAAGTATAAAGAAAATGGTGAATGGAAAAACCACTTCATCGACGAGTATATTGAAAAATGCAATCTGATCAGCTATGCTCTTATGCATTTGGGAGTTACAAAGGGCGAGAATATCGGATTGATTTCCACCGGCAGACCGGAATGGAATTATGTCGATTTCGGTGTGCAACAGACGGGGGCTGTTTTGCTTCCTATCTATCCTACTATCAGTGAGGAAGATTACCAGTTCATTCTCAACGACGCGCATGTGCGTCTGCTTGTGGTCGAAACTCCTACTCTCTACGCCAAGATAAATAGCATTAGAGACCGTTTGCCACATCTTGAGAACCTATGCACAATTATCCCTATGGAGGGTGTACGTTCGCTCGATGATATATACGAGATAGGACGACAGTACGTTGCTTCGCATCCTGACGCACCACAGCAACTGCAGGCCATAAAAGATTCTCTTACAACCGACGATGTGTGTACGATGATATATACTTCTGGCACAACGGGTGTGCCCAAGGGGGCCATGCTCGCACACCGTGGCCTGATTATGAATGTTGTTGAGATTAAGGAAAGTCCTGGAAAAACCTGGACGAAGGCTTTGAGCTGGTTGCCGATGTGTCACATATATGAACGCATGATGGGATACCTCTATCAGTGGTTGTGCTTCGAGATCGCCTATGCCGAGAGTAATGCCAAGGTCGCTGACAACTGTAAGGAAATCCGTCCGAACATGATGGCTTGTGTGCCGCGCTTCATCGAGAAGGTATATGACAAAATTTATCGCAAAGGCGAGAAGATGACTGGCCTGAAAAAGAAAATCTTCGATTGGGCTCTCGACTTGGCGTTCCGCTACGACCTCGACGAAAGCAAACTGAGCCTCTGGTACAAATTCCAGAAAGCTATTGCCGACAAACTGGTTTATAAAGAGATTCGCGAAAGTATGGGCGGTGAACTGTACATGCTTGTCAGTGGTGGAGCCACCATCCAGCCTCGCCTTACTCGTTTCTTCTCATGCGTCGGCCTCGATCTCTATGAGGGCTATGGCTTGACAGAATGCTCGCCTCTCATTGCTGTCACCAACTCTAACAAGAAAGGTCGCAAAATCGGTTCAGTGGGCTTTGCCATGCGTTCTATTGAGGTTCGTATCGATCGTGAAACTAATGAGATACAATGTCGTGGCGGTAATGTTATGAAGGGCTATTACAATGCTCCCGAACTCACTGCACAGTCTATCGATTCCGACGGCTGGTTCCACACTGGCGATACGGGTTATTTCGACCCGGACGGATATCTTTTTATCACTGGTCGTACGAAAAGCATGTTCAAGACGTCGATGGGTAAGTACATTAATCCTGAGGTAATTGAAGAAAAAATGAAGCAGTCGCCCTTCGTTTTGGATATGATGGTCGTAGGTGCCGAGCAGAAGTTTGCAGCGGCTCTTATATCACCTGATTTCGATATGCTTAAAGACTGGTGCCGTCGCCATGGCGTCAAAGCTGAAACCAGAGAGGAAATGATAGCTGACAAACAGGTCGTGGCTCGTTTCCAAAAAGTTGTCGACAAGTACAATGCCGAACTCGGCGTTACCGAACAGGTGAAGCGTTTCACTTTGGTATCAGATACTTGGAGTGAAGCAAACAAAATGCTGACACCCACTCAGAAACTTATACGCAGGAACGTGGAGGCTGCATACAAGGATATTATCGCTGCACTGTTCAAATAACATATCAGCGATTTATATTGTTCTCATAAAAAAGAGTTTGCATGATTGATTTATGCAAACTCTTGTTGTATGGTTCTGTATGTATGTCTATTTGTTCTTGAATTTTGTAATCATGTCGATGTCGTTCGGTTCGGGGTCGTCCGGAATATATGTAACTTTCAGAAAAGCTGTATCTTTCAAGAAGTTGATGCTTCCAACCTGCACTTTGACGATGTCGAGCCCTGTGCGGGCCTTGAGGTCTACGGTCCAATTTGCCAAAATATATATCATGCATCACTGTGTATAAGTCATAATGCTATCGGTGGCATGGAACGCTTATTTTGATGCCGACTTGAGGGCTTTTATCCGCCTGCAGCTTTCGTGGATGCGGCTTTTGTCAATACGCCCTTCCTTTATCAAGTTGTAAATTATATCGATAGTTTGCGGAACGATGTCGGGATTGTATTCTTGCCCGTTGTTCGAGAGGCAAAGCATGTCGGCGCCGGCCATGATTGCACGCATGAGGATTTCTTCGTACGGGTATTGCTGTGTCATGGCTCCCATGGCGAGGTCGTCGGTTATGATGACTCCGTCGAAATGCAGGCTGTCGCGAAGCAGCGTGGTAAGGGTGGAGTATGAGAGGGTCGCAGGAAAGACGCTGTCGATATGTGCGTTGAAGACGTGTGTGGTCATAATCATCCTCACGTCTTTGCTTGCTATGAGGTCCCGGTAGGGGACAAGTTCCTCGGTTTTCCAGGTGTCGCTCACGTCGGCCAGACCGAGATGGGTGTCCGACTTCGAGCTGCCGTGGCCCGGAAAGTGTTTCAGGCATGCTGTAACTCCCGACTTCTGCTGTTCGTCAATCCATACCGATGCACATCGAACCACGCGTTTAGCATCTGCACCGAAACTGCGCTCTATTTTGCCGATAACCGGACATTTGGGATTGATATTGACATCCACGCATGGCGCAAAATTAAGATTTATACCCATGTCGGCAAGCGTCGCGGCCGTCAGCCGTGCATAGTGGCGCACGCTGTCCAACCCCTGCTCCGATGTGTGTTGCGCCGACGCAAAGGCTGGGAAGCCGTATTGTTCCTTCAGGCGAGACACGCGGCCGCCCTCTTGGTCGATACTTATCAGAAGCTTGTCTTTCTTTATTGCCTGCAGCTGTGCGCATAGGCGTTTGGTCTGCTGGCGCGAGCTGATGTTGCGTGGTCTGCTGCGCGAGGGTGCGTCGTATTCGAACAGTATGACGCCGCCAATGTTGTAATCCCTTATGTCGCGCACTATGTGGCTGGTGTCGCTGAGCTCTGTTCCGCGGAATCCGACCAGCAGCATCTGGCCTATCTCTTCGCGCAGCGCCTTCTCCTCCGGGCTCATTGTCGGTTTCTGGGCGAATGTGCAGCTGCTTAATAATAATGTATATAATATTATAGAAATTATTTTAATGTACATGTTGGGTCTGTTTGTTTATGATAGGATATTGCATTCAGCCTAAAGCAACAGGTTTTGATACAGGCGACTGTCAGACTTTAATCTTCGTCAACTCTCGAACGGGACGCGGTTCACTATCGAACGGCCCAGCGTGATTTCGTCGGTGTATTCCAGATTGTCTCCTATGGCTATGCCGCGTGCTATTGTTGTGACTTTCAGGTTTGGAAACTGTTTCAGCTGGCGGTCGATGTATATGTTTGTCGTGTCGCCCTCCATAGTGGTGGGTAGTGCCAGGATGACCTCTTCTATCTGCTCCTCGGCCACGCGTTTTATCAGTTGCGCTATCGTGAGGTCGTTTATGCCGATTCCGTCAAGCGGCGAGATTACTCCTCCCAGGACGTGATACAGCCCTGTGTATTGTGCGGTGTTTTCTATAGCCATCACTTCCTGTATGTTTTCCACCACACACACCGTCTTCTGGTTACGCTTTGGGCTCGAACAGATGTGGCACACTGGCGTGTCGCTTATGCAATGGCAACGGCTGCAATAGTGGGTGTCGCGCTTCAGGCTCGTCAATGCACCGACGAACGAGGCAAAGTCGCTATCCGACGTGTTGAGCAGATGCAGCGCATAGCGCAGTGCCGAACGCTTCCCTACACCGGGCAGGGTAGCTATCTCGTCGACAGCGTTTGAGAGTATTTTCGATGGAATTTCCATGTTTTCATAACGAACTACGCCTGAAATTATTGTATATTCTATTAAAATCATTGGTACACAAGTGAATATACGAATCAACGCTGTTTTTGCCATTTTTACACTCCAATTTGAATAAAAATGACAAGCAATGACACGTTTTGAACCTCTTTTAATCGAAAAAGAAAATAATAGTAACAGAAAAATTGCAATAAACTTTATTGATATACAATAGAATATAGTTGATGCGTGAAAAAAAGTTGAAAAAAAATTTTTCATTATTGGAAAAAGTTGTATTTTTGCAACCTCAAAACAAGAAAAAGAGAGTTGTTTGAAACGTTGAAAAAAGCCGATGTAACTCAGTTGGTAGAGTAGCTGATTTGTAATCAGCCTGTCGGGGGTTCGAGTCCCTTCATCGGCTCGATTCTCACTGCTATCAGGCATCGGGATATTGGGGAAGTCGCATAGTGGCAATTGCAACAGACTGTAAATCTGTCCTCTTCGGAGTTCAGTGGTTCGAGTCCACTCTTCCCCACAAAACCTACAGAGAAGCGGAAGTAGCTCATTTGGTAGAGCGATAGCCTTCCAAGCTATAGGTGGCGGGTTCGAGCCCCGTCTTCCGCTCAACAAACAATAAAAGGGCGGAGACAGCAAAACCGCCATTGCTTCGAAAGAGGTAAAAGCTGCAGTAGCTCAGCTGGTAGAGCGCATCCTTGGTAAGGATGAGGTCACCGGTTCAAATCCGGTCTGTAGCTCTTTTTTAGTGTTCAGCGCATGGGTGACGAAATAGGGGAGACGCAAATGTTTGCGCCTCTATGCTTGTGGAAAGAAAATGCAGACACGATCTAAAACGAAAAAATAACTTTATTAATAATCATTTTAATACGTATTAAAAAATGGCAAAAGAAAAATTCGATCGTTCAAAACCGCACGTAAACATCGGTACGATTGGCCACGTCGACCATGGTAAGACTACCCTGACCGCTGCCATCACCCAGGTGCTTGCCGCCAAGGGTCTCTCCGAGGTTAAATCTTTCGACTCCATCGACTCTGCTCCCGAAGAGAAAGAGCGTGGTATCACCATCAACACCGCTCACGTTGAGTACCAGACTGAGACTCGCCACTACGCACACGTCGACTGCCCTGGCCACGCTGACTACGTGAAGAACATGGTTACCGGTGCTGCCCAGATGGACGGTGCTATCCTCGTTGTCGCTGCTACCGATGGTCCTATGCCCCAGACCCGCGAGCACATCCTTCTCGCCCGTCAGGTTGGTGTTCCCCAGCTCGTTGTTTTCCTGAACAAGTGCGACCTCGTTGACGACCCCGAACTTCTCGACCTCGTTGAGATGGAAATTCGCGAACTCCTCAACAGCTATGACTATGATGGCGACAACATACCCATCATCCGTGGTTCCGCACTTGCAGCTCTTAACGGCGAACCCAGCGGCGTTGCCCAGGTTGAAGAACTTATGAAGGCTGTCGACGAGTGGATTCCTCTCCCCGTCCGTGCCGTTGATAAAGACTTCCTCATGCCTATCGAGGACGTGTTCTCAATTACCGGTCGTGGTACCGTCGGTACCGGCCGTATCGAGACTGGTGTTATCCACACCGGCGACCCCGTCGACATCATTGGTATGGGTGCTGAAAAACTGAAATCAGTCGTTACCGGTGTCGAGATGTTCCGCAAGATCCTCGACGAAGGCGAAGCTGGCGACAACGTAGGTCTGCTGCTCCGTGGTATCGACAAGGACGAGATCCGTCGTGGTATGGTCATCGCCAAACCCGGCTCGATCAAGCCTCACCACAAATTCGAAGCTACCGTTTATATCCTGAAGAAGGAAGAAGGTGGCCGCCACACTCCGTTCCACAACAACTACCGTCCTCAGTTCTACTTCCGTACCACTGACGTTACCGGTACCATCATCCTCCCCGAGGGTCGTGAAATGGTTATGCCTGGCGATAACCTCACCATCACTGTCGAGCTGATCGCCGACATCGCTCTGAACGAGAACCTCCGCTTCGCTATCCGCGAGGGTGGCCGTACCGTCGGTTCCGGTCAGGTGACCAAGATTATTGAATAATCCATGAATAGTGATTAGTGGACCACCGGTCTGCTAATCACTCTCAAGGGGCATAGTTAAATGGTATAATGACGGTCTCCAAAACCGTAGTTGGGAGTTCGATTCTCTCTGCCCCTGCTAATAAAACAAGAAAGAAAGATGTCTAAAATAGGTGATTACGTAAAATCCAGCTACGACGAACTTGTGCACAAAGTGTCGTGGCCCACTTTCAAAGAGTTGCAGAACAGCGCCGTCGTCGTTGCTGTTGCTGCTCTTATTCTTGCCGTAATTATTTTCCTTATGGATTATATTTTCGGCGTCCAGGGTGGTGCCTGGAAAGGTATATTAGGAATCTATTATTCCATTGTCGGATAGGTGACTGCCGGCGCGGCGACTCGGAGAATGGTATCCTGTCGGTCGCTCCCTTTGCCGGTCAGAACCGCAGCGGTGTCTTGCTTCCCAAACTTCTTTGAGGCACAGCTGTCAATACGCAAAATGGAAAATCATATCTTCTATCTCAACAAATTAAGCAATGGATCAACAGACTAAGAAATGGTATGTCGTCAGGGCTATCAGCGGTAAAGAGAAGAAGGCCAAAGAGTACATCGAAAGCGAGATGGCTAAACGTGGCTGGTCCGAACTTGTGCCGCAGGTCCTTATCCCTACGGAGAAGGTCTTCACCATACGCAACGGAAAGAAAGTGGTCAAGGACCGCAACTATTTCCCTGGTTACGTGTTGCTCGAGGCCGAACTCAAGGACGAGATAATCCCTGTTATCCAGAATCTTCCCAATGTCTTGGACTTCCTCCGCGAGAAGGATGGCGATCCGATACCGATGCGTCCGGCCGAAGTAAGCCGCATCCTTGGCAACATGGATGAGCAACTCGACAGCGACGGCGGCCTGATCGACAAATTCATCGTCGGAGAACCTGTCAAAGTCATCGATGGCCCGTTCAACTCATTCTCTGGAGTGGTCGAGGAGGTCAACGAGGAGAAGATGAAGCTTAAGGTTACAGTCAAGATCTTCGGACGCAAGACTCCGCTTGAGCTCAACTTCAACCAGGTCGAGAAAGAATAGCCGTGACGCCTCTCCGCCACGGCGTGTGATGCATAATAGAGAGTTGTAAATTACAAATTGTTAAAAGTTACATTCAATGGCAAAAGAAATTGCAGGATTGATTAAGCTTCAGATCAAAGGCGGTGCTGCCAACCCGGCACCTCCCGTAGGTCCCGCTTTGGGTGCCAAGGGTGTCAACATTATGGAGTTCTGCAAGCAGTTCAACGCTCGTACGCAGGACCAGGCTGGCAAGATTCTGCCTGTCATCATCAATGTCTACACCGACAAGTCCTTTGATTTTGTAGTAAAGACTCCCCCTGTTGCCGTTCAGCTGAAAGAGGCTTCCAAGGCTGCCAAGGGTTCTTCCGAGCCCAACCGCGTCAAGGTCGCTTCCGTCACTTGGGAACAGGTGCGTACCATTGCCGAAGCCAAAATGCCCGATTTGAACTGCTTCACTATCGAATCGGCCATGAGCATGGTTGCCGGCACTGCACGCAGCATGGGTATCACTGTTACGGGTGAGAACCCCCTCGCAAAGTAAAGATTTATTAACGTGTGGTAGCGCAAGTAGCAAGGGCGAAAGCGCGGTGACCACAAAAACAAGACACAATGGCAAAACTATCTAAGAAACAAAAAGAAGCTTTTGCAAAATTCGACAGCAGCAAGGTCTACTCCCTCGAGGAGGCCGTTTCTGTCGTAAAACAGATTACCTACACCAAATTTGATGCCAGCTTCGACATCGACGTCCGCTTGGGTGTCGACCCTCGTAAGGCTAACCAAATGGTCCGCGGTAGCGTCACCCTGCCTCACGGCACCGGTAAGACCGTCCGCGTTCTGGTACTCTGCACCCCCGACAAGGAGGAAGAGGCAAAAGCAGCCGGAGCCGATTATTATGGTCTCGATGAGTACATCACCAAAATAAAAGGCGGTTGGACGGACGTAGATGTTATTATTACCATGCCCAGCGTTATGCCGAAAGTTGGTGCTCTCGGACGTATCCTCGGTCCCCGCGGATTGATGCCGAACCCCAAGACCGGCACCGTTACAATGGAAATAGGCAAGGCTGTTCAGGATGCCAAGGCCGGTAAGATCGACTTCAAGGTCGACAAGTTCGGTATCATCCACTCAGCTGTCGGAAAATGCAGCTTCGACGACCAGAAGCTCCTCGAGAACACTCGCGAGGTGCTGCAGGCCATCATCAAGCTGAAACCTTCTGCCGCAAAGGGTACCTATGTGAAGAGCATCACCGTCTCCTCCACCATGAGCCCGGGCGTCAAGGTCGACACCAAAGCCGCAACATTGTAATTCAATAGTGGATAAGTGACAAGTGGATAGTGGATCGATATAAGACTTTATTCGTATTGGCTAATCACAAATCACAAATCACGAATCACTAAAACAGCTAAACTAATCATGAGAAAAGAACAGAAAGACCAACTGATTGACTCGCTGTGCGAAGAAATCAAGGCCTATCCGCATCTCTACATCGCCGACATCGGAGGTCTCAACTCCGTCCTGACGAGCAAGTTGCGCCGTGCCGCCTTCCGCAAAGAAGTCAAGTTGGAAGTTGTCAAGAACACCCTCCTTATCAAGGCTATGGAAAAGAGTGGCGTAGACTACTCTGAACTGAAGCCCGTCATCAAGGGTGAGACCTGCATCATGCTTTCTAATATCAACAACGCTCCTGCAAAGCTCATCAAGGAGTTCCTGGCAAACAACAAGGACACCAAGAAACCTTTGCTCAAGGGTGCATACGTTGAAGAGAGCTTCTATGTGGGTGCCGAGCATCTCGACGCGCTTGTCAACATCAAGTCCAAAAACGAGCTTATCGCCGACGTCATCGCATTGCTGCAGTCGCCTATCAAGAACGTCGTTTCCGGACTCCAGTCGGCAGGCAACACCATCTGCGGTGTTCTCGAGACTTTATCGGAAAAAGCAGAATAAAAAATTATTTCAGTCGGACCAGTTGTCCGGCAATTTAAAAAACCAAATTGTAAAACATTTAAAATTTAGAATATCATGGCAGACATTAAAGCCTTAGCAGAAGAACTGGTTAACTTAACCGTTAAAGAAGTAAAAGAATTAGCTGACGTCCTGAAAGAGGAATACGGCATCGAACCCGCAGCTGCCGCTGTTGCTGTTGCTGCTGCTCCCGCCGCCGGTGGCGCCGCTGCCGCTGAGGAAAAGACTTCCTTCGACGTTATCCTGAAGGGTGTTCCCGATATGACCAAGAAACTGGCCGTTGTGAAGGCTGTCAAGGACCTCGCAAGCCTTGGTCTGAAAGAGTCCAAAGAACTCGTCGACGGTGCTCCCAAGACCGTTAAGGAAGGCGTCTCCAAGGACGAAGCTGATGCACTGAAGAAAGCCCTCGAAGAGGCTGGTGCAGAAGTTGAGGTTAAGTAAGCTGTCTGCTGCTTGACTCCAAATAGGAATAGGGTCTCCGGCTAAGGGTCGGAGTACCTATTCCTTATTGCTATGCTGTCTTTTCTCGTGCGTGTTTATATGTAAGTAAGATAGCATACATGTAGCGACACCTCGTGTGTCACCTGATTCGGATTGCAATTCGTAAATTTTAAATTTTCATCCCTTGGCACAAAATCAACCCACAGTAGTCAATTTCGCATCCGTCCGCAAGTTCGATTACCCCGATTTCCTGGACATCCAGCTCAAGTCGTTCCAGGATTTCTTCCAGATTGAAACCAACCCCGACAATCGTCTCGACGAGGGTCTCTTCAAGGTCTTCAAGGAGAACTTCCCCATTTCGGATGCCCGCAACAATTTCACTCTCGAGTTTCTGGATTATTTCATCGACCCTCCCCGCTACACCATTGAGGAGTGCATCGAGCGTGGCCTCACCTACAGCGTCCCGCTGAAGGCCAAACTCAAACTTTCGTGCAATGACCCCGAGAACGAGGAGTTCCAAGCCGTCGAACAGCCTGTCTATCTGGGCATGATACCTTACATGACTCCCAAAGGCACTTTCGTCATCAACGGTGCCGAACGTGTCGTGGTATCGCAGCTCCACCGCTCGCCGGGCGTTTTCTTCGGTACTCAGTTCCACTCCAACGGTACTCAGCTCTACAGCGCTCGTATCATCCCCTTCAAGGGCAGCTGGATGGAATTCACCACCGACATCAACAATGTGATGTACGCCTACATCGACCGCAAGAAGAAACTCCCCATCACCACGCTGCTCCGCGCCATAGGCTACGAGACCGACAAGGACATCCTCGATATCTTCGACCTTGCCGAAGAGGTCAAGGCCACCCGCGCCAACCTCAAGAAGAATATCGGCCGCAAGCTCGCTGCACGTGTCGTCGACTCCTGGATTGAGGACTTCGTCGACGAAGACACCGGCGAGGTTGTCTCCATGGAGCGTACCGAAGTGGTCATCGAGCGCGATGTCGAACTGACGGAGGAGAATATCGAGAAGATTCTCGAGCTCAATATCAAAACCATCCTCGTCACTACCGAAGACAAGGACGGCATCGATTATTCGGTCATCTACAACACCCTCAAGAAAGACACGGCCAATAATGCCAAGGAGGCCGTGGAGTACATCTATAGGCAGCTCCGCAACGCCGAACCTCCCGACGAGGAGACGGCACGCGGCATCATCGAGAAGCTTTTCTTCTCCGACAAGCGCTACGACCTGGGCGATGTGGGTCGCTACAGGATCAACACCAAGCTCAACCTTGATGTGCCCGACGAGGTGCGTGTTCTTACCCAGACCGACATTACCTCTATTATTAAATATTTAATTCTTCTTATTAATCAGAAAGCTGATGTCGACGATATCGACCACTTGTCGAACCGCCGTGTGCGTACTGTCGGCGAGCAGCTCTCTGCCCAGTTCGGCGTGGGCTTGGCCCGTATGAGCCGCACCATCCGCGAGCGTATGAATGTCCGCGACAACGAGGTGTTCACTCCCACCGAACTCATCAATGCGAAAACTCTGTCGTCGGTCATCAACTCCTTCTTCGGCACCAACCAGCTGTCGCAGTTCATGGACCAGACCAACCCCCTGGCCGAGATTACTCACAAGCGTCGTATCTCTGCCCTCGGTCCCGGAGGTCTGTCACGCGACCGTGCCGGATTCGAAGTCCGCGACGTCCACTATACTCACTATGGCCGTCTCTGTACCATCGAGACTCCTGAAGGCCCCAATATCGGTCTGATCTCGTCGCTCAGCGTCTATGCCAAGATCAACAATCTGGGCTTTATCGAGACGCCTTACCTGCGCGTCGAGAACGGACAGGTCAAGCTCGACGAGCCTCCTGTCTACTTCACCGCCGAGGCCGAAGAGAACAAGACCGTTGCTCAGGCCACTACCGAGCAGGACGAGGAAGGCCACATCCTCGGCAGCCGCGTCAAGGCTCGCCGTCAGGCCGACTTCCCCATCGTGAGCCCCGAAGAGGTCGACCTCATCGACATCGCTTCCAACCAGATTGCCTCTATCGCTGCATCGCTCATCCCGTTCCTCGAGCACGACGACGCCAACCGTGCCCTCATGGGTTCGAACATGATGCGTCAGGCTGTGCCTCTGCTCAACCCCGAGATTCCTATCGTCGGAACAGGCATCGAGCAGGCCGTTGCCGAAGACAGCCGTGTGCTGCTCAACGCCGAGGCCGACGGTGTCGTCAAGTATGTTGACTCCACCAAGATTGTCATTGAGCATACCCGTACCGAGAAGGAACGTCTCGTCAGCTTCGACGACGACCTTCACGAGTATCGCCTCACCAAATACCAGCGCACCAACCACAGCACTGCCATCAACCTGCGCCCCATCGTCCGCAAGGGCGACAAGGTCAAGAAGGGTCAGGTGCTCTGCGAAGGCTATGCCACACAGGGCGGCGAGCTCGCTCTCGGCCGCAACATGATGGTCGCCTTCATGCCGTGGAAGGGCTACAACTTCGAGGATGCTGTCGTTATCAGCGAGCGTGTTGTCCGCGAGGATATCTATACCTCAGTCCATGTCGAGGAGTTCACCCTCGAGGTCCGCGAGACCAAGCGTGGCGACGAGGAACTCACACGCGATATCCCCAACGTCAGCAACGAGGCTACCAAGGACCTTGACGAGAACGGTATCATCCGTATCGGCGCCGAGGTCAAGGAGGGCGATATCCTCATCGGTAAGATTACTCCCAAGGGCGAGAGCGACCCCACTCCCGAGGAGAAACTCCTCCGTGCCATCTTCGGCGACAAGGCCGGCGATGTCAAGGACGCTTCCCTCAAGGTGCCGCCGTCGGTACGTGGTGTCGTCATCGACAAGAAGCTGTTCTCGCGCGTTGTCCGCGACCGCAAGGCTCGCGCCCGCGAGAAAGAGCTCCTCGCAAAACCCGAAGAAGAGTTCAACAACGAGATAGCCGACCTCAAGGAAAAGCTTATCGACAAGCTCCTCGTCATCCTTGCCGGCAAGACTTCCAACGGTGTCTACAACTCTCACAAGGAGGAACTCATCCACAAGAAAGAAAAATTCAGCATGAAGGTGCTCCGCACCATCGACTTCACCGATGTCAACCCCAACCGTTGGACCCAGGACAAGGATACCAACAGCCTCATCAAGGAGTTGCTGAACAATTATAATATAAAGTACCGCGAAATCAACGGACGCTTCACGCGCAACAAGTTCGCCCTCACTGTCGGCGACGACCTGCCGAGCGGAATTGTCCAGATGGCCAAGGTCTACATCGCCATGAAGCGCAAACTGCGCATCGGTGACAAGATGGCCGGTCGCCACGGTAACAAGGGTATCGTGTCGAAGATTGTCCGTGCCGAGGATATGCCATTCCTCGCCGACGGTACTCCTGTCGACATCGTCCTCAACCCTCTGGGTGTGCCTTCACGTATGAACCTCGGACAGATCTACGAGACCGTCCTTGGCTGGGCAGGCAAGAAACTCAACAAGCGTTTCAAGACCCCCATCTTCGACGGCGCTACCCTCGAGCAGATCAACGGCTATATGCGTGAGGCAGGCCTGCCGGAGAATGGCCGCACCTACCTCTACGACGGCGAGACCGGCGAACGCTTCGACCAGCCCGCCACCGTTGGCTACATCTACTATCTGAAACTCCACCACATGATCGACGACAAGATGCACGCCCGCAGCATCGGACCCTACTCCCTCATCACCCAGCAGCCTCTTGGCGGTAAAGCCAACTTCGGAGGTCAGCGTTTCGGAGAGATGGAGGTCTGGGCTCTCGAAGCCTTCGGCGCATCGCATGTCCTGCAGGAGGTGCTTACCGTCAAGTCCGACGACGTCATGGGCCGCGCCAAGACCTACGAGGCCATCGTCAAGGGCGACAACCAGCCTACTCCGGGCATCCCCGAGTCGTTCAATGTCCTCGTCCACGAGCTCCGTGGCCTCGGACTGGAAGTAACTTTTGATTAAATTGAAAATTGAGAATTGAAAATTGAAAACAGTCGCAGACTGTTCTATCGACAATTCACAGTTCACAATTCACAATTCACAATTATAAGAAAACATGGCATTTAAACAAGAATCACAGAAGAACGATTTCAAGTCGATAACCATTAGCCTGGCATCGCCCGAATCCATCAAGATGCGCTCTTATGGCGAGGTTACCAAACCTGAGACTGTCAACTATCGCACCTACAAGCCCGAGCGCGACGGTCTGTTCTGCGAGCGCATTTTCGGTCCTACACGCGACTGGGAGTGCCACTGTGGCAAATATAAGCGCATCCGCTACAAAGGCATCGTCTGCGACCGCTGCGGTGTCGAGGTTACCGAGAAGAAAGTGCGCCGCGAACGCATGGGTCATATCGAACTCACCGTCCCCGTGGCCCATATATGGTTCTTCCGCACATTGCCCAACAAGATAGGCACCCTGCTCGATATCCCGAGCAAGAAGCTCAACCAGGTAATATATTACGAGAAATATATCGTTATCCAGCCCGGCAAGGCTGTCCTCAACGATGTGCCGGTCCAGAAACTCGACCTGCTCACCGAGGAGGAACTCTATGCCATCACCGAGAACCTTCCGCAGGGCAACGACCTGCTCCCCGACACCGACCCCGACAAGTTCATTGCCAGCATGGGTGCCGAGGCTCTCTACGTGCTCCTCAAGGATCTCGACCTCGACAAGCTCAGCTACGACCTCCGCGACCGCGCCAGCAAGGAGAGCTCCAACCAGCGCAAGCAGGATGCCCTCAAGCGCCTCAACATCGTCGAGTCGTTCCGCGAATCGCGTCGCCGTATGCTTGAACGCGGCATGGACAACCGTCCCGAATGGATGATCCTCAACATCATCCCGGTCATCCCGCCCGACCTGCGTCCTCTCGTCCCGCTCGATGGCGGTCGCTTCGCCACCAGCGACATCAACGAGCTCTACCGCCGCGTCATCATCCGCAACAACCGCCTCAAACGCCTTCTCGAAATCAAGGCCCCCGAGGTCATCATGCGCAACGAGAAACGTATGCTCCAGGAGGCTGTCGACTCGCTCTTCGACAACAGCCGCAAGGTCAGCTCCGTCAAGAGCGACAGCAACCGCTCGCTCAAGTCGCTCAGCGACTCCCTCAAGGGTAAGCAGGGCCGCTTCCGTCAGAACCTCCTCGGTAAGCGTGTCGACTACTCGGGCCGTTCGGTCATCGTTGTCGGTCCCGAACTCAAGATGCACGAGTGCGGTCTTCCTAAGGATATGGCTTCCGAGCTCTTCAAACCGTTTATTATCCGCAAAATGCTCGAACGCGGCCTCGTCAAGACCGTCAAGAGCGCCAAGAAGATTGTCGACCGCAAGGATCCTATCGTATGGGAAATCCTCGAGAACATACTGAAAGGCCACCCCATCATGCTCAACCGTGCCCCGACGCTCCACCGTCTCGGTATCCAGGCCTTCCAGCCCAAGCTCGTCGAGGGTAAGGCCATCCGTCTGCACCCCCTCGTATGTACCGGTTTCAATGCCGACTTCGACGGTGACCAGATGGCTGTCCACGTACCCCTTGGCAACGCCGCCATCCTCGAGGCTCAGCTCCTCATGCTCTCTACCCACAACATCCTCAACCCTGCCAACGGTGCGCCTATCACGGTGCCGTCGCAGGACATGGTGCTGGGTCTGTACTATATGACCAAACCGCGCCGCACCACCGAGACGGAGATCGTCCGTGGTGAAGGCCAGCGCTTCTATTCGCCCGACGAGGTTATCATCGCCTACAACGAGAAGCGCGTCTCGCTCAATGCCTGCATCTCTGTGCGTCTTACACAGTTCAAAGGCCGCGACGAGTACGAGTTCGTCCACAGCGACAGGTCGTTCTCCGAACTTATCAAGGATCGCGACGGCAACGTCCTCTACGACCGCGACTGCGAGAACGACGAGGAGCGCAACCAGCGCTGCCGCACCGAGTTCGAGGTGCTGCGCGACAAGGAGGGCTTCCCTGTCGTCGACAAGGATGGCCACTACATCAAGACCGACCGTCTGCGCACCACCGTCGGACGTATCCTCTTCAACCAGGTCGTCCCCGAGGCTTACGGCTACATCAATCAGGTGATGGGCAAGAAGCCTCTGCGCGACATCATCGGCGACCTTTTCACCATCTGTGGCAACGCAGTGACGGCAACATTCCTCGACGACATCAAGTCGATGGGTTACCGCATGGCTTTCAAGGGTGGTCTGTCGTTCAACCTTGGCGACGTCATCATCCCTGTCGAGAAAGAGCAGATGATTGCCCATGCCAACGAGGAGGTCGAAGAGGTCATGGCCCAGTACTCCATGGGTCTTATCACCAACAACGAACGCTACAACCACGTTATCGATATTTGGACCAACACCAACAACCAGCTGACCGAGACCCTTATGAAGCGCCTCAAGGCCGACAACCAGGGCTTCAACCCAATCTACATGATGTACGATTCCGGAGCCCGTGGTAGCAAGGAGCAGATCCGTCAGCTCTCCGGTATGCGTGGTCTTATGGCCAAGCCTCAGAAGGCTGGTGCCTCGGGCAACGAGATTATTGAGAACCCCATCCTCTCCAACTTCAAGGAGGGTCTGTCGGTGCTCGAATACTTCATCTCGACCCACGGTGCCCGTAAGGGTCTGGCCGATACCGCTCTTAAGACTGCTGACGCTGGTTACCTTACCCGTCGTCTTGTCGACGTGGCACACGATGTCATCATCACCGAGGAGGACTGCGGCACCCTGCGCGGTCTGCCCACTACGGCACTCAAGAAGGGCGAGGACATCGTCCAGAGCCTCAGCGAGAAGATTCTCGGCCGTACCACGGTACACGATATTTACGATCCTCAGACCGACGAGCTTATCGTCGCTGCCGGCGAAGAGCTCACCGAGGATATCTGCCACCGCATAGAGGAGGCTCATATCGAAGAGGTCGAAATCCGTTCGGTGCTCACCTGCGAGGCCAAGCACGGCGTCTGCGCCAAGTGCTACGGCCGCAACCTTGCCACGGGCCACATGGTCCAGAAGGGCGAGGCTGTCGGTGTCATCGCAGCTCAGGCTATCGGCGAGCCAGGTACTCAGCTTACTCTGCGTACATTCCACGTCGGTGGTGTCGCCGGTGGCAACATCGGTACCACCTCCAGCATCGAGGCTCACCACGACGGACGTCTCGAAATCGACGAGCTCCGCTCCATACCTTATACCGACTCGCAGGGCGAGAGCTACAACCTCGTTATGGGCCGTTCGGCCGAAATGCGCATCGTCGATCCCAAGACCGACGTCACGCTCTTCTCGGCTCTGCTGCCCTACGGTTCCAAGCTCTTCAAACTTGCCGGTGACGAAATCAAGCGCGGCGACCTCATCGCCGAGTGGGACCCCTACAACGTCGTCATCATGTCCGACGTCGCCGGTAAGGTCAGCTTCGAGAACGTCATCGAGAACGTCACCTACCGTGTCGAGAGCGATGCCCAGACGGGCCTGCAGGACAAGGTTATCGTCGAGTCGCGCCAGCGTACCAAGAACCCCACCCTCAATGTCATTGACGACGAGGGCAACATCCTCAAGGTCTACGACTTGCCCGTGGGCGCACATATCGGTGTCGACAACGGACAGCAACTGCGTGCTGGTGACATCCTCGTCAAGATTCCGCGCAGCTTCGGCAAGGCTGGCGATATCACGGGCGGTCTGCCGCGTGTCACCGAGCTCTTCGAGGCTCGCAACCCGTCCGACCCCGCCATCGTCGCCGAAATCGACGGTATCGTCTCCATCGCCAAGAAGCTCAAACGCAACAACCGCGAAATCACCATCACCTCGCGTACTGGCGAGCAGCGCAGCTACCTCATCAGCACCAGCAAGCAGATCCTTGCTCAGGATCAGGACTACGTCAAGGCAGGTACACCTCTCTGCGAGGGTGCCATCACGCCGGCCGACATCCTCGCCGTCAAGGGTCCCATGAAGGTGCAGGAATACATCGTCAACGAAGTTCAGGAGGTCTACCGTCTCCAGGGCGTGAAGATCAACGACAAGCACTTCGAGGTCATCGTACGCCAGATGATGCGCAAGGTCGAAATCGAGGACCCGGGCGACACCCGTTTCCTCGAAGGCGAACTGGTCAACAAAATCGACTTCCACGAGACCAACGACGAGATCTTCGGCATGAAGGTCGTTGAGGACAAGGGCGACAGCGAGAATGTCGAGAACGGACAGATCATCACTGCCCGCAAGCTCCGCGACGAGAACTCCATCCTTCGCCGTCAGGACAAGAAGCTCATCACAGCCCGCGACACCAAGCCCGCTACGGCCAAGCAGATACTGCAGGGTATCACGCGCGCTTCGTTGCAGACCAAGAGCTTCATCAGTGCCGCCTCCTTCCAGGAGACCACTAAGGTCCTCACCGAGGCTGCCATCAATGCTAAGCAGGACTTCCTCGAGGGCATGAAGGAGAACGTCATCGTCGGTCATCTCATCCCCGCCGGTACTGGTCTGCGCGAATATCAGGATCTCATCGTAGGTGACAAGAACAAGATGAAGGTCAACTGATTTAATACGGATTTTTCATAGTGTTTTGATAGCCACGCGGTTCTGAACTCAGAATCGCGTGGCATTTTTATCGCAATACCCCATTTGTTTTAACGGCGTGGTATGCCTGCGAATACCTAATGAGTAAAGAAAATGCAATGAGCAATTACACGAATTACGCGAATATTCTTTTATCCCCCCGCTCGCGTTTTTTCAATTTTCAATTTCAATTTTCAAACTCCCTGCCCCGCAAAAATTTTAATTATTAATTTTTAATTACCTACCCTCCGTCCTACGAGGAAAGCAGCTTTGGGAAATGGCGTGAAGAAATCCGTCCTTGAGGAGCGTCAAGAACCTCCCACCGTTCAAGCACGGTCACTGCTTACGTCGGTAGGAACGGAATGCCCGAAATTTCACGGCAGGCTTTCAAAAAACAACGACAGGCCTGCGCGTTTGGGAGGTTTAGCTCCGAGAGGACAGGATTTTAGCCATTTTCCTCGCGGCATTACTTCGACGTAACAAGCACTTTTCTTTTGCTACTTTTCTTTTTGGCTATGGAAAAAGAAAAGTAGAGAAACCCTTTGAACACGAAGCGCTTTTAAGGTCGCTGCGCTCAAAATCTTTCAAAATCTGATTAAAAATCTTTCACCGTTGTAGGCAGGGTTAAACAATCTCGAATAATTTTTTTAGTGCCGAAACAAGATTTTGCAGCAATATCCGTTATCTTCAAAAACGCATCAATAACCCCTAATAACCATTACAGAATCATGCCTCAAGAAAACAAAAACCCCCAGAATCTCAACCTCAACATTAGCGACGAGGTTGCTGCCGGCACCTATTCCAATCTTGCCATCATCACCCATTCCCCAGCCGAGTTCATTCTCGATTTTGCCCAGGCACTTCCTGGCCGCGAGGGTGCCACGGTGCGCCAGCGTATCCTTATGAACCCCCTTCATGCCAAACGACTCCTCATGGCTCTCAGCGACAACCTCAAGAAGTACGAGCAGAACTTCGGCACCATCAGCGAGCCGCACGGCCCTCACGATGCCATCCCGTACGACATGGTACCCCAAGGCAAGGCTTGAATCCGCAGCTTCCCGATAAGTCGAACGGAAAGGACAGATCGAAAAGTTTTTGCACCTCTCCGCGCCGAGAAAACGGCCTACGAAAAAAAACCTTTTATAGTCAGTTTAGAATCCCCCAAATGCATTTGGGGGATTTTTTTTTGTTTTTTTATGATAAACCATTTGTGTGATAATGAAATATATCATATTTTTGTTTTTTGGGCTAAGAAGACTATCTTGCATATAAAACTTTGTGTGCAAGATTGTTAAGGTATAATATACACCTTTGCGAAGCCTGAAAAAAATAAAAAATTGAAAAAAAATAATAATTTATACGCAATATGAGTAGATTTAGTAAGTCAGTTGAAGCAAGAATGAAGAGATTCCTAACGATGGCGTTAGCTGTTATGGCATTTACCATGGCCAACGCTCAGGTTACTCCCCATCCGACGATAGGTGGTTCTGTGTTCGGTGGCGGTCGTATGGCCGATGTCGACGGCAATACCACTGTGACTGTCGTCAATTGCGACACAATCTCTGCCGTTTATGGTGGTAACGACATCGCCGGCACTGTTGGAGGTGCCAATGGTTCTACCATTCAGATCGGAACTGCTGCCACCGACGCCCTTATCCGCATCGGCTCCGTCTATGGTGGTGGTAATGGCTACTACGTCTATGGCGGTGGCTCCGAGTTCACAGGCGCCACATTGGCCTCTTTCACCGGTGGTGTCAAGGCAATGAACGCAGACGGAGAGCCTGTCGGTGAGTCCTTCCTCGCCTCGGGTACCATACCGTCAATCCTCAAGACGTCAATCACTATCCTCCCTGCCGGTGCAGATGCTGATCATGTGCAGCGTGTCCGTATCGGTGAACTCTTTGGCGGTGCCAAGAACGCCTTTGTGACTGCTACTTCCAACAACAGCACTAACATCGTAATCAATGGTGGTACAATCTACGCTGTCTTTGGCGGCAACAACTATGGTGGCACCCTCGGTGCAGGCTCCACGCACAATATCGTCCTCAACAATTCCACCACTACCAACACCGAGAATGTCACGAACGGCGATTGGACCGGCTTCGGTCGCGAGTGGGGTATCCGTTACCTCTATGGTGGCGGCAACAAGGTCGAGGCCCAGAATGTGGTAATCAGCATGACTGGCGGTCAGGTCGACACCCTCTTCGCCGGTGGCAACAGCGCTGACTTGGCTGAAAACGGCACGGCAACAGTGACCATCAACTGCGGAACGCCCTCTACACTTATAACCAATGCCCTTTATCCCAATGCCGCAAGCTGGGATGGCTCGAGCGAATATTCCATCAACAGGAACTATACTTGGAACACCAAGCATGTCTATAACGTGCGTGCCCTCTTTGGTGGCAACAATGCTGCCGACATGAGAGGTCTGCCCACCCTCAACCTCACGGCCGGACATATCGGTACCGCCTATGGTGGAGGCAATGCTGGTGCCATGCTCGCCAAAAAGAACGATACCTACAACCTCACTTCTTTTGATGGGGCCAAGCTTCGCAACGATATCGACTACGATGCCAATACAGCAGCAGGAAGCATTACTGATGCTAACCAAGTCTACTACAGCACCCGCGTCCATGTAGGCAGCAACAAAATGCTGATCGACCACCTCTATGGTGGATGCCAGAAGAGCGATGTCGAGTGGAGTACCTGGGTCATTGTCGAAGACGGCCATGTCGGAACCGTCTACGGCGGCTGCAACATCAGCGGCGACGTAGGAAGCAAACACTCTTGTGGCGGCGGCGATGCCTTCAACACCTTCAATACGCAGATAGGTACATACGTCGAGGTCTTCGGCGGCACGGTCTATGGCAATGTCTTCGCCGGCAGCAACGGCTACTACCATTGCAACGACGGCTACAAATATGTCAGAGGCATCAACTACGACGACCCTGAAGAGAACTATATCGGCACTCCCATCCCGACCCACAACGAGACCCACGTCCGTGTGCTCGGCACGGCCACCATCTATGGTGACCTCTATGCCGGAGCCAACCTCGCCAATGTGGGCTTCGACGAGGACTACAACGATAGCTATTTCAGTCACAATGGAGCTACATCGCCCTATCCTGTCACCAGAGGTCTTGCCTCGCTCCGCATGGCCCAATACGCCACGGCGATGAGTAACGTCTATGGCGGCAGCAATATGGCTATGATCTACAGTTCCACCGACATCGAGGTCAGTGGAGGTACCATCCAGGGTGCCCTCTATGGCGGCAACGACAAGACTGGAGTCATCAGCTCTGCTATCAACAACCGCAATGTCGGTACAAGATATGCTTCCGATGGCCACACGGTGCTCACCAAGCAGAACGCTTCGTCCTACCTGCGCATCATCGGCAAGCCCTTTATCGGAACGGTCTACGGCGGCGGCAACGGTGCCTACGACTACAGCACGCTCCAGGTTTGCGAGAACAACGGCGTGGTGCAGCAGCCTGAGCAGTCGACCACCTTCGTCGACATCAATATCGATGCTGGCGACACCACCGGTCTGGCCAACTACCTTGACGGCAATGACGGCTACACGGGTGGCGGCTACATTGGCCGTGTATTCGGTGGCGGCAACGGCGTCACCGTCAACGAGGCCATCACCGTCCTCCTCAACCTCAACAACTATAGTACTAATAAAGGTAAAGACAATGTCGGCACCATCTTTGGTGGCAACGACAAGGGTCCCCTTGCGGTGATTCCCGAAATCATACTCCTCAACGGACAGGTCAACACCGTCTATGGCGGCTGCAACAGGGGCGACATGCTTGGCGAGGGCACAGTGAAGTCGTACGAAGCCGACGGAACGGTACACAAGAGCTTTGGCAACGTGGGCAGCTACGTGCGCCTGTCTGATTACTATTTCTATGACAAAGCCAATATCGATGCTTCTCACCGTCTGCAGACCGATGTCGTCGTCAGCGGCTCCGTCTTCGGAGGCTGCAACCAAGCCGACGTGGGAGTCATCGACCCCGCCGATGTCGACGGCGATAAGCGCAAAAGTAGCCTCGTCCTCGTCGAGGGTGGCGACCACACCGATGCCCGCATTTTTGGCGGCAACGACATCAGCGGTGTCGTCACCGACACGGCGCGCGTCTATGTAGTAGGCGGCACGGTCAAGGAAATCTATGGTGGCGGCAACGGCGACTATATATATAATAATGACGGTACCGTCTACAAAGACCACAACGAGGTTGCCGAAGGCATCTCTGCCCGTCCGTTCTGCGCCAAAACCGAGGTCATCCTCGAAGCGGGTCATACCCTCAAAAACGTCTATGCCGGTGGTCTCGCCGGCGACTGCGGCGACACACGTCTGCTCGTCGAGGGCAACACCACCATCGACGGCCAGCTCTTCGGTGGCGGCCGTGGCGACGTCGACCACATCGGTATCCGTCCCACCAGCATCTGCGGCGTAGAGCGCGTCGGTAACGTTACCGGCACTGCCGTGACCGAGCTCATCAGCTGCAACACTGCCAGCAAGATGAAGCGCGCCTATGGTGGTGGTCACAATGGCGACTGCGAGAACACCCGCATCACCCTTCATGAGACATTCCGCCAGAACCTCGAATCCATCTATGGTGGTTGCGTGGCCAGCAACGTCAACGGCACTGCCAACGTCATCATCAACGGCTACGACGACGGCGCTACCCGTATCGTCGATACCCTCTACGGCGGCAACGACTTCAGCGGCAAGGTCCAGAACACTGTCATGACCGTCAATAGCGGTCGTTTCATCACCGCTTTCGGTGCCGGCAACGGCGACTACGACTATACCGGCCTGCTTGCCGGCAAAGGCAATATGGTCGAGTGGGAGGGAAGCACGACAGCCTCTGCTGCCGAGCCTGTTATTGAGAGCGTCAACGAGGGTCTGAAACACAAGAACGAGACCTCCGCCCTTGCAAGCTACAACACCGAGTACGACCACATCGCTGTCGAGGTCAGTGCCGGTCAGTTCAAGCACATCTACCGCTACTGGAACCTCGCCGAGGGCTGCCAGGACACGGTACCCTACAGCATGAACGTCAATTTCACCATCAATGGTGGTACATTCTTATATAGTATATATGGTGGCGGCAACATGGGCCTTGTCGGCGACCGCGACATGGTGGCCAACGACATGCAAAGCACCGATGCCCACCGCAGCGACCACATGGGTCTCATCCAGCTCAACGTCCACGGTGGCGACTTCCACCGCCACATCTTCACCGGTGCCTCCGGACGTCCGGGCATGAAGGGTTCCTACTTCAATGCTGTCGACTACAATAGTGGCCTCGACAGTGCCACGACGGGCAACAATGTTGACAATGGCATCCTCGGCAAGCAGTTGGTCTATGGTCTTAAGATATTCAACATGGACGGCGGCAAGGTCGAGTTCAGCGTCTACGGCGGCAGCGAGTCGGTCGACGACGGCTACCCCTACGAGTGCATCGGCCGCAAGAACCCCAACCTCTACACCGGTTTCCCGCACCACAAGACGATTTATCTCAACAGCGACGGCACGGCATCCGAGACAGCCGGCGGAGAGGAGTTCAACTACATTCCTGGCGACATCAACTCCACCATGCGCCCGTCGTCCATCCTCAACATCGTGGGTGGCATCGTCGAGAAGAGCATCTACGGCGGCGGCTACCAAGGTAACATCTATGGCTCGGTCTACGTCAACATAGGCCGCGACGCTGTCGACGACTCGCCCGTATGGACCAAAGAGTACGGCACCGATGGCGGCAGCCCCGTCACCTTCGCTGCCCTCAAGCCCAACCTCACCAACCTCACCGGCCAGCTCGACATAGCCGGCCGCGTACCCCTCACCACTGGCAAGCCGCTTATGCTCAACACATCGGTCTACAATGCCAGCGACTGGGGCGAAGCCCGCGACAACCCCTACTTCAACACCCGTGGCGTCTTCGGCGGCGAGACCAACATCCTCATCGACGGCCGCGGCTACCGCACCACCATCCAGGACCCGCGCCAGTCGCTGCTGCCTTCGATGAACATAGCCTACAGCATCATCGGCTCCGGTACATCGACCGAGGGCGGCGACATCCACCGTCTCATCACCATGCGTCACTATGGCGACTACTACACCTGCCCCAACATCAGCAAGGAACTCGCCTCCATACAGCGTGCCGACAAGGTCATCCTCGACAGCGTCTTCATCAACCTCGCTGGCGAGCAGGATGCCTTCAGTGCCTACGCTTCGCCTAACTATAGCCTCTGCCGTATCGACACCCTACTGTTCCGTCAGGACAACATCGTCTCCATCGAGTCGCCCGGCATCTTTATCGGCAACCTCGTCAGCATGAAGGACACCGTCGAAATCCTCGACTTCACCAACAATCCTTCCCTTGGCTTTGCAGGCAACAAGCTCTACACCAACCAGCAGGTTGAGAACACCGTCGACAACGGCGGTCTCCGCGACGGTCACACTTATTCCAACGACCTGCTCGACAACCTCTTCAACCTCCACCACACACAAGGTGACGATAACGAAGACTGCGGCGACGGCAGCGACCAGAGTGCCTGCCAGGACTACCCCATCTGCCAGCGACTCAGCTCCAACCGCGGTTCAGCCGACGTCATGGGTGCCTACAACACCCTCGTGCTCCGCAACGGTTCCTACCTCAAGATTTCGCCCTATATAGATATGAAGGACGATGCCGGCAAATGGTGGGTCGACCCCTCCGGTTCCGGCATGAACGGTAAGGACGACCCGGCCCACAAATGGGGTCACGTCTACGGATGGATGTACCTCGTGGCATTCGACAACACGCAGAGCTACGTCTATGCCGACGAGAAGACCGTCGACTATAACCAGACCGACGGCGGCTTTGTGGCCACCTGTGACTGCGACAACATCTGGGCTACCACCGGTGCCGGTGGCGACGAATACGAAATCGACTACATCCCCGTCGATGCCGACCCAGTGACCCATCAGGAAGCCTACCGAATCTGGCGCGTTGGCCGCAACCAGGGTTCGCGCAAACGCCACATCACCCTTGTCGCCAATGCCCATCCCGATAATACCCTCAACTACGAGATGGTCAACGCTACCACTTGCAAGCCGATTGTCTTCCCCGTGCATGGCGCCAACGACGACTGCACTGGCGCTACCAATTCATTCCATACGAGTACTGCTACCTGCACCAATGATACGCCGACCCTGCCTACCGAAGTCGACGGCTACAAAATTAACTACGGTTCGACCGGTTCGGAGTATGCCTACGCTCTCACCACCCTCGAGCTGCCTCCTTCGTCGCCCGGCAACTTCTACATCATGACGCCTCCTATCATCGACCTCGACAACGGTGGTCAGCTCCACCTCACCGACCAGGTCTACGAGTCGCAAGCCGGCGTCATCTTCCAGGCCGAGGACCTCTATCAGCTCGACAACTCGGGCCACCTTATCATCGAAGGCGGCCAGCCTAAGAACAAACCGGTCCGTACGCCGATGAGTGCCATTCTCGATGACCCCAACTACACCTTCGGTCTGGCCTTCTCGACCACCGCTGCCGGCAGCAACTTCGCTGCTGCAGGTTCAAACTGCTGGATGCAAACGAACGGTCACCTCGATGCCATCAATGCCGAGATTGCCCGCCATGCTACCAACCGCGACCTCAACAGCTGCGCCCTCTGCTGGCCCCTCTCCTACATCTCGGGCAACGAGTACCTCTCGCAGGCCGGCGGCTTCGTGTCGAAGCAGATTACCGGCGGCGAAGGCTCCATACCTACCATGACCTTCACGCTCACCTATAGCAAGAATCTCACCACCACCATCACGCGCGACATCACCTACGTCCTCGAAGAGTACACCGCTACGGGCGAATATGTGGGTCCTGTCGAGGTCACGGTGACCATCAACACCGTCATCAAGGAGATGGACGACCTCGAGGCTCCGGTGCTGGCCATGTACAACGAGGGCATCACCAACGAGTATGTCCGCAAGGTCACCATCCCTGCCTCCTTCGTGCAGCGCGACCTCTATATCGAGGGCTTCAGCTGGGACCTCGCTCCCGGCAGGGTCGAGGCATCAGACCGCAAGTATTTCAACCTGCAGGACACCAACAACCTCTACATCAACAATCCGGGCAACAACGACGACGGCCACATCAAGGACAACAAGACCTTCGCCATTGTGGTCAACCCCACCGAGAGCTCGTCGGAGCACCTCACCAACCACCTCGGCTGGTACCACATCGAGCGTCAGAACATCGACCTCTTTGCCGAGGCCTACAAGGACCGTACCAACAACGTATATCACCACTACGTCGAAAGCGAAGCCACATGGCCGTCCAATATAGATGCTTTCAAGGCTCGCAGTACTGAAGACGACAAAACGAGTCCTGCACGCTCGAGCCGATACAGCTCGTTCGACTATCGTGGCGACGGCAGCACCACTACCGACGACACCACTGCCATAGGCACCAAGGAGGGCGGCAACCGCGGCATACAGATAGGCACCCTCGACGGCCGTGCCACGGCCAGCGTCGACGTGCGTCTGCTCTTCGACGGTCTGCGTGTCTACAGGGACTACTTCCCCGAACCTCTCGGCGAAATCAAGCTCCACATGCACTGGTACAACAACAAGATTTCGCGCGAGGATATCGAGAAGGGTGTCCAGACCGACGGCACCTTCGACATCATCATCAAGCTCCGTACCCGCGAGTCGGGCGACACCCTTTACATGGCTTGGGGCGATGCTGAGATGCAGGCCTTGAATCCGTGCAAACCCAAGTGGTTCTACAAGACATCGATTGGTGGCGAAAACCAGGTCGCCTACGATGCCAACGGCGATCCCGACATGGCATGGATGCAAGCCAATGGCGTGACGATGGACAAGCTCTATAACAAAACTTCCGACTACATACAGCGCAAGGTAACCAAACCCGACGGCACCCCGATTTTGGAAACGCCGGACAGCTGCATTGCCACGGTCCACTCCTACAAGTGGCATTGCGACCACAATACATCAAACTACACCGCCACCCTCACCACCGATGCTCCGCTGATCCGCAACAACCCCGACTCCTACCTCACCAACTTCGAGGATGTGATGAAGATTTATCAGGAGGGCGACGTCATCGACATCATGCAGACCATCCCCATCCGTGGCGGCGACGACGATGTGGCACAGGCCATCAGCGGTACCGACTACAGCATCATCCAGATTATCCGCTACTCGGGCAGCCACTTCAAGTTCCCCTCGATGGGCTGCGCCAACTATGACCCGCTGGTCGACGTCACCGGTACGCTCAATATGCGTAACGTGTGGTTCAACGGCAGCGGCTGCACCCGCACCAAGACCTACACCGAGGAAGTTAATCTGAATCAAGAGAACATTGATTACTTAATGCCGGCAAGTGTCAAAGAAAACACGCAGTGGGCTCCCAACGCCAATGGCAACAACAGCAATAATTATACTGTATACCAGAAAGTTTATAATAGTGCCGATGAATTCCAAGGCTATCAGTACAAGGTTGATACGGGCTCCTATAATCCTGTCTCTAAAGCCTCTGCCGGCTACTATGAAAACTACAAACGTGACGAGGTCATGCTGCCGGTCCATGCTCCGATGGTATACGTCCACGACGGTGGCGCATGCAACTTCAGTGCCAACGTGCGCATGACCAACAACCTCAATGTCGGTGTGCCTACGCATACGCCTTGGTACTATGCCGGCGCCGACCTGAAGCAGCATTTCTACAACCCGACGTCCTACAATAGCTGTGCTGGCGATCCCATGCCCGGCGGTGCCGTTGCCATCATCAAGGACAACCGCAACACGAAGCCGTCGCTGCAGCTCGGTAACCGCAGCAACATCTACGGCAATACCGTCATCGACCCGCGTACCGACGGTACTGGCGAGATTGACGGCCACAACGCCCTCACCCTCACCAACAGTGGTGCCGGTGTCTATGTCTATGGCGGTAACTTCACCATCGGTTCGAACACCTCTGTCTCGAAGCTCAACATCGAGCACAACTACTACCTCAAAGCCACCGAGTCTGCCATAAAGGGTGCCAACGGTGCCATCATCTCGCGGAAGGTAGCCATCTACACTACTGATGAAGATGATATCGACCACCCCGTCGAGGTTAACTACTATGAGCTCGACACTACACGAAATGCCGGCACATACTACACGATGAACAACGTCTACCTGACCCGTACTTACAACCGCAATGTGACTCCTGTCCGTCCGGTGCGTGTCGACGATATCAGCGACGTGGTGCGGTTCCGCGGAAGCCTCACTTCCGATTCCAAGATCGGTATCACCAAGTGGTTCCCGGGCTACATATATAATAATAGTGGAGCCTACCGTACCAACAACTACGACCTCGTCACGGCCGGCACCTACTCTGACGAACAGTACCATACGCTCTACAACACCATCCCGCGTGACACCATCGGCTTCGCCGTCCTCACCTCCGGCTCCACCGTCGTGGCAAGCTACGTCTACGACTCGGCAGCCTTCTTCAACGACTCGGTCTACTTTGCCCGCAACAGTACGCCCGCCGGCGAACGCTCGTTCCTGAAGAACGCCGACGAAGATTTGGTGCTCTACCATGGCGACGCCAACAACCCCAATTTCAACGACCACGTCTATCTCTTCCACCACGACTACCTCGACCCGAGCCGTCTCTACTTCCAGCGTTGCGCCTCGTTTGGCAAGGGTGTGAAGCAGCACCTCGTCGAACTTACCGAGACCGACCCGCTGACGGGACAGGATCGTAGGTATACCATCAACGACTATATGCGTGGCGACAGTATCGCCTACTGGTGGAACAAGGATGCTACCTGCGTGGCATCGACCGATACCATCGTCTTCAAGGTCGGTGGCGGCTTCTTCCCCTACACCTACCACTGGGATATGGACTCCATCGTCTACCATAAGGGCGAGACCCTTGTCGGCTATCAGGGCAGCGCCCTCGGTACCCCCGGCACGGGCACCTCGTCGACCTTAGCCCTCAAGCGCATACCTATCCGCGACCGTGTGACCTACGGTACCAACGCCATCGCTAACCTCTCGGCCGAGCGCTTCGACCAGCTGCGAGCCAAGGCTCGTATCGACACCCTTGTGCTTACACACCTCCACATGGACCAGCAGCTCATCAGGTCGACCTACCTCTACGAAGTCACCGCCACCGACCTCACCGGTCGTTGCCCCGTCAACCAGACCGTCATGGTGCGTGTGGGAAAGATCACTTCCGAGGGTCGTGACAACCACAAGGGCGACTATTTTGTCGACTCGGTCAACTTCCTGCGCCACCGCAACCCCTACGCCGCCTACGTCGGCTATCAGGACCAGTACTCTGATGATGCTGGCCAATACCAGCAGTTCAAGTCCTCGACGGGCGTGTTTATCGATACCGACGACCCGCTCGACCTGAATCAAGGTACCCACTACAACGAGGGTGCCGCCCGCCAGCTGTCGACCAATACACATGCTGCAGACGGCAAATACTACTACTTCAACGAGAAGGGCGAAATTGTCTCGTTCGACTCACCTCAGGATCCATTGCCTGCGGGCTATACTCAGATGTACGACTATCTTTACTACCGTGTTGGCGCTCCCGGAGTCGACAGCAGCAGTTTCCACGACCATGTCGAGCACGTTAACCGTACCACCGTTGGCGAAGGCGACACCCGTCTGGTGTTCCTCAACAACCACAAACGCTACATAATCAATGCGTCGGCCACGGGCTACACAGTCCGCAGCCGCGACTACCTCATACCCTACATCCGTCCGCTCGTACTCAAGCCGGCGGAGGGCGGAAAGTATCGCCGCACAGCACCTACGCTTGCCGATGTCGACTATTCGACCCATCCGCTTCGCGACACGCTTGGCTACGAGCTGCGCCACTTCGACAGCGTCTACTCCATCTCCGGTAGCGACACCACCCTTGTGAGTGTCAACATGCACCGCCACGTATGGAACAAGGTTGCCGATGGCGGAGTTGAGAAAGGCATCTACAGCTGGATGTTCGACATCCGTGCCAATGGTGTCGATGTGGATCGTGCCACCTGGCCCGAATTCGACCTCTTCGAGCGTGATAACAGCTATATTAGCGAGGACCGTAGCGAGGCGGACTTCTATCCCGTCCGCTACGTGCCCTATCACACCCACGGAACAGGTAACACGGGCACTGGCGACGAGCGTCTCGGCATCCGTCGCGCCGGCTACAGCCACGTCGACATGCACTGGTTCAACCACGGCTACAACCGCGGTACCCTCGACCAGCGCGTCCAGGCCGACCTCTTTGCAGGCAAGCCCTACCACGACGAGAAGATGATGTCCTACAACGGACTGGACAACGTCAAATACGTCTCTCAGGTCGGCGACGGCCAATGGGCCGACGACGCTACGGTCCGCAGCTCGACGCTCTACGCCTCCGAGATGGTACCGCGCTACCTGCGTATCTATCGTTCCTATAAGGTCACACCGCATATCGAACCTGCTATCCTCGGCTACGACCGCCACCCTGGCGATCCGAGTGCACCCAGCGGCGAAGGTGCCAAGGTATGGGCTTGGGAGACCTACGAGACCAACCACACCGAGGCTAACCGTATCGACCTCTCGACGGCCGAGTTCTGCCCCGGCGGTGTGGTGCACCTCAGCGCATTCCACGACGCTCCTACTATGATCGACGACACCCGCTACAAGGATACCAACCAGAGCGTCGACCACGCACGCTGGGAGTATCAGGCTTGGGACTTCGACCCCTCGAGCCTCGAGAGTACCAACTTCGTCGTCAGCGCCAATCCTGACCTGAACCACCCCACCGTCTACTACGTCCCGGGCGACTACTGGTACCAGACTATCACCACCTACGACGACGAGAAGACTCTGGCTGAGGCGAATGCCCTCCGCAACGGCTCCGATGCGCAGAAGGCTGAGTACGCCCGCACTGCCTACGACTTCGGCTATGTCGAGCCGGGCAACCAGTATAAGGGCGACTACCACGAGGACTATGACGGCAACATCGAAATCTATACCGAGAAGGGTCTTGCATGGCTCATCAGCAAGGTCAACGGCTTCAATAACATGAATGCACGCACCTTCCGCTTCAACACCATCACTCTCGACCACCGCGATGCCGACGGTAACCCGACCAACACTCCGTTCGACATGAGCGCCCACAAGTGGACTCCGCTCGGCAACATCCAGAACAACTTCGAAGGCCTTATTGTCGGTGCTACCGATGACAACGACGCAACCACCGATGTCGACGAACGCCAGACGGTCGCAAACCTCCGCGTCAACGAGACCAGCCTGCCCTTCATAGGTATGTTCGGATACACCGACAATGCACGCATACGCAACTTCAGAGTCCAGGGCTCGCAGATGAAGGGCAACATGTATGTCGGCGGTCTCATCGGCCAGTCGACCGAGAACACCGAGGTGACCGACATGGCTCTCAGCACCAACATCCTCTTTGGCGAATACGTCATGGGCGGTGCCATAGCCAAGGCTGTCAACACCACCGTCGACAAGCTGCGCGTCACGGCTCCTGTGATGTACGGTAACGCCATCTACGCCGGTGGCGGTATCGGCACCATGGAGAGCACCGAGGTCGACAACACGAGTATCGAATGGTACGATGCAGCACAGAGCAGTGAGGATTCGGCTCACGTCCGCAACCTCTCGGCAGTGTTCTACAACGGCTTCAACAGTGTCAACTACGGTGGTCTGGCCGGCAACATCGACAATCCTACCAGTGGCGGCAAGAGCGTCAACTCGTCGACCATCAACAACAACTACATCCACCTGCGCAGCGGTTCGAACAACCAGCGCGTCGGCGGCATCGTGGGCTCGGCAGCAGGCATCAGCCTTAACAACAACTACGTCTATGGCGACGCCAAGTCGAGCGAATACGTGGGCGGTCTGATAGGCTACGTCGGCAACGACGTGAGCATCAGCAACTGCTACTTCGTCGACGGCATGACGGGCGAATTCATCGGCAGCAACGCCGGCAACGCAATGCCCAAGAAGAGTACTACCTTCCGCGGCAGCGGCAACGCCGTCAACACCAATGCCCCGATCGACGGCATCAACAACCTGACACGTATCCTCAACCGCTGGGTCGACCAGAATGGCGACACTACCTACCTGCACTGGCGCAGCGACCTCGAGAACGAGAACAACGGCTATCCCGTCTTCGGTACGCCCGACCTCATCCCCGTCCGCGACAGCCTCGTCACCGAGGCCTGCGACGAGATGGATTGGGACGGCATGAGCTTCACCGAATCGGGCCGCTACATCTTCCATGTGGTCGACAGCAGCCAGTATATCGACAGTACCTTCACCCTTGTGCTCACCGTCAACCAGAGCGACACCGTCTACGTCAGCGACACCATCACCATCGGTGAGGGCTACGAGGGCTACGGCTTCACGGTCAGCGACGAGGAGGTGCGCGACGAGATGAACCACGACGGACGTTTCGACATCCGCCAGATGATACGCATGGACAGCCTATACAACGTACACGGCTGCGACAGCGTGGTGGTTCTGACCCTCTATGTGCTCGGCAACGGCCAGGGCGCTCCCGAGGTCCAGAAGCTCGCCGAGGTGAAGGTCTACCCGAACCCGACGCTTGGCATCGTCAACGTCGAGGGCAGCGACCTGAAGAGCGTCGAGGTGTATGACAACATCAGCCGCCGCGTGCTGCAGTACAAGGGCTTCACCGACGGCGACAACAGCAAGTACGTCTTCGACCTCAGCGACCGCGCTTCGGGTGCCTACTACGTGCGCGTACGCACCGCCCACGGCACAGTTGTGAAGAAGGTAATAAAGAAATAATAATATCGCAGGCAGGGATGCCTGCGTACCAAGCAAGCATCCCTGTTTTCAAAAAAACGAAACTATGAACGACGAGACCAACGACAAAGAAACCGAACGCGAAGAGAACACGGTGGACATTGAGTCCTTCGACGAGGAGGAGCTCACTGTCGACAACGACTTCTACGACGAGTCGGACGACGATATAGACAACTACTACAGCAAACTGCACAAAAAGAAATAAAGGACGCTATATGAACACAACAGTGAACACAAGATCTGAAGAGTCCAAGTGGAAGGACAGAACATTCAGCCGGACAAGGCTCCCCTACGAGCCCCCCGAACTCGATGTGTACGACTACGAGGTGGAACACGGATTCACCGTAAGCCCGGAGGAACGCATCGCTTCGTCGGAGACCGTCAGCGAGTTGCAGGACAACACCATGGGCGGAAACGGCGAAAACTACCACGGCGAATGGTTCTGATTTTGTATTATTCTCAAGGGGACCTCTAATAGTTCTTTTTTCTTGAACGCGAATTCCACGAATTATAGAGATAACCTTAAAGTATAAAGCTCTTTAACCTTTAACCTTTAAACTATAACCTTTATACTTAACCTTTAAACTTTAACCTTTTTACAAAGATGAAAAGACTGAAATATATACTTGCTGCGGTGCTGCTCTTTGCCTCCTGCCGCGACAAAGGCGAGATTATCAACCCCGAAATCCTTGCCACGATGGACCAGATTGTCGAGGACAACGGCGAAGGCAAGGTGGTGCTGTACCATACCGAGGAATGGCTGAAATGGGAAGAGAATGACCAAGTGGCTATCCTCTCCATCAACGGCTCGGACAAGTACGCCGATATCCAGGATTTTAAATATATCAGCGCAGGCGATGGTCCCCGTGCAGCTTTCTTCCACAACGACGGCGGCATCGTGGAGGGCGAGAAGTACCACGCAGTCTATCCTGCCGACATCAAGAACAATTCGGTTACGGTTGACGACCCCGCTGGTCCTAACGACCTTACCGTCAAGCTCAAAGCACAGCACACCTATCGTCCGTCGGGCGAGACCTACTCCGACTCGTCGTTCGGCATCGGTGCCATACCTATGGTGGCGTACAACGGAACGAGCGACATCAACGCCATCAAATTCCACATGGTGGCGGGCATCATGCGTCTGCAGTTCTGGGGTCAGAGTGCTACGCCCTACAAAATCAAAGAGCTCTCGCTGCAGTCGGTGAACATCAATGCCGACGGCATCGACGACGACAAATCCACCAATGCAAAAGCCCTGTCGGGCGTCTTCAACGTCAGGCGTCTGATTCACGTCGACCCATACCTGCAATCACGTATGGTTGCTGCCGGAAGTGACGACACCAAGGTGAAGTACACCTTCGAGGACGACGGCCGCACTCTCGGCACCACGGGTGGCGGACAGCTGTGGACTCTCTATATTCCGATGCCGGCACAGGCTAAAGAAAACGAGGCTCCGACCACGTACAAGCTCTATATGACCCTCAAGCTGCAGAACGGCGGTACAACGAAGTACCTCAAGAAGGGCATCTCCGTCGACATACGCCGCCAGAACATCACTATGATTCCGGCATTAGGCTTCGACGAAAGCGACCTCAGCGACAGCCCTGAGTGGACCACGTCGGCATCAGGCGTCGATGTCGGACTCGTCGGCAACGGCACCAAAGACCGCCCCTACCGTATCTATACCGCCAAGGAACTCGACCTGGTGCGCAAAGCTTTCAATATGGCTGAACCTACCATCAACGGTCAGAAGATAACCGAAGACACCTACTTCGAAATAGTACGCTCCGACATACATCTGCTGACCAAAAACCAGCGCGACTCGATAGCAGGTCTGGCCATCGACACAACGAAGCGGGCAGACCTGATACATTGGCACGACGGCATACGCAACTTCAAAGGACACATGCAGTTCCGCAGCTCGTCGACAGTGATGGGCGGCATCATGAACACCAGCGATGTGCCCCTCTTCTACAGCATCACTGAGCAAGGCCACATCGAACGCATACAGATGCGCGGCAATATCACCTATACCGGAACGGCGCTCTTCTCGCCGCTGTGCCGTATCAACCGCGGCACGATGACGGACTGCCATGTCAAGTGCAACGTCAGAGCTACCCACGCCTCCGCCCTCGGCATTGCCGGACTATGTGTCGACAACTACGGCACCATAGTGGGTGGCGCTAACGAAGCCGCATTGCGCAGCGCCAACGACGTGTGCGGATGCGTATTCAACAACTACGGCACCGTACAGGGTAGCTTCTCGCTCTCTTCGGCCATACCCGAAGGAGCCAACATTGCAGGTATATGCATGCACAACTACGGCACGATGCAGTACTGCCAGGTGGAGTCGAACGTCGACCCGCAGTCGAGCGGCAACTGGGGCGTCATAGCCTTCTACAACCACCGCGACACCACCGTGAACGGCAACTCCTATCCTAAAGCCACCGTCGACCGTTGCATCTCGTCGGGTTCGGTGGTCTTCTCGACCTCGGGCAGCATCGGTGGCATCGTCAATATCAACGACGGTATCGTGAAGAACTGCTCGAACAATGTGACCCTCCGCGGTGCTACGGGCAACATCGGCGGCATCGTGGCAACGATGCGTGGCGGCGAAGTGTACAACTGCGACGCCGAGGGCAGCCACTGGATCGACGGTATCGGCGGAGCCAACTACGGCCACGTGGCCGACAACGCTGGCGGCATCGTAGGCAACCTCAAGGCCGGCAGCGTCAAGAACTGCTACAACCACTGCCGCGTGGATGGTGCTGTCAACTCGGGCGGTATCGTCGGCAACTTCGACGCTGGCGCGGATATACAGAACTGCTGGAGTGCCTTCGGCCACAACTTCATTGGTAGTAACAGTGCCACGGGAACGGTTGGCGAGTTCTGCTTCAGCGCCCACCTCGAAGACTTCGCCCGCGGCTGCAACACCCTCGACACGGTGCAAAGTGCACGCTTCCACATCCATCAGATGCAGACGGCACAGGATGATGAGTACAAGGCTGCCAATGGCGGTGAAGACTTGACATCTAAATATATTAGTTTTGCATTGAACTATTGGGTTGACAAGCAAGGCACCGCTTCGGACGGCGGCACGTACTACACATGGACCACCGTGGAGAATACTATGCCACGACTGAATATGCCTAACAGTCCCACCAAGTCGATGCAGAGCGGTTACCGTCCGCGGTCGCCGCGGCGCACCACAGGAGGCGGCACGCTGCCTTCGTCGACACAGCGTCGATTTAATGAGAGGATTACAAGAAAATAATATGTAAAATGTTCCGGCAACCTTCGCCGGAACATTTTTTTTGCAGCAGTACGTCTGATTCGTCGGACAGAAATCTCCTGCTCGCTGGCGCGAGCGAGATCTCGTAGATCTTGTGGATTTTTTTTCTCCTGCTCGGCGTTCCGCCTCGCGAAATCTATAAATCTTATAAATTAGTTCCGCCTACGGCGGTAATGCTGACGCATTAATATAATTTATTAGAGTAATTAGCATGTAATCAAGTCTGTCCTGCGTAGCTTTCGAGTAATTAGAGTAATTCGCCGTTTAAAATATACATTTACGGGCATTCACGGACATTTACGGGCATTCGCGTTCAAAAAAATTCCTGAATAATTCCTGGTCAATTACTGGTAATTCCTGTTTAAAAAAAAATATTTATGGTCATTCACGGTCATTTACGGGCATTCACGTTCAAAAAAAACTGGTAATTCCTGTTATAAGAAATATTGTTCTTTCTGCTGGACATTCGTGTTCAAAAAAAACTTTTCGTCCTGGACATACAACAAAAACCGCTTTATGCCGTTAATCAGTTGAACAATAATGACGAGAATATACTTTTACAATGAAAAACGATAATTTAGCTACACAGATACTGAAAGTTTTTGCCAATGCCCCGTTCACGGCATACAACCACAAACAGATAGCCTCGAAGGTGGGAGCCTTCGACAAGGCATCGCGCCAGCTGGTGCAGGCCACCATCCTCGAAATGGCCGAGAACAAGATCCTCGTGGAGGAGGGCAGAGGCAAATACAAGATAAATCCCAAACATATCAACGACGACCTGCTGCCGAAGAACTACATCGTTGGCACCATCGACATGAAGCAGACCGGCAAGGCCTACGTCATACCGCAGGAGGAGGGCCGCGAGGACGTGATGATAGCGCCCAACTACACCCGTCATGCGCTGCACGGCGACACGGTGAAGGTGCTGATGTTCCCCCAGCGCAAGATGCACAAGCCCGAAGGCGAGGTGGTGGAGATATTGCAGCGTGCCAAGACCCGCTTTGTGGGCCGCATACAGAAGACCGACAAATTTGCCTTCCTTGTCTGCGACAACCGCAATATGGTCGTCGACCTCTTTATACCCCTCAGCGACCTTGGCGGTGCCGAGGACGGCGAGAAAGCCGTGGTGGAGATGACCGACTGGCCCGAGCAGATGCACAACCCCGTGGGCCGCGTGGTGAAACGTCTTGGCAAGCCGGGCGACAACAACGTGGAGATGCAGTCGATACTGGCCGAATACGACTTCCCGCTCGACTTCCCTGCCGAAGCCGAGAAGGAGGCCTCGAAAATCAAGGCCCCGACAAAGAAGGATATGGAAGGCCGACGCGATTTCCGCGACGTCACCACTTTCACCATCGACCCCGCCGATGCCAAGGACTTCGACGACGCCATCTCGTTTCGCGTGCTCAAGAACGGGAACTATGAAGTCGGCGTACATATTGCCGACGTGTCGCACTACGTCAAGCCCGGCACAGCCATCGACCGCGAAGCCTATGACCGTGGCACCAGCGTCTACCTCGTCGACCGCACGATACCGATGCTGCCCGAGAAGCTCTGCAACGAAGTCTGCTCGCTGCGTCCCGACGAGGACAAGCTCTGCTTCAGCGCCGTCTTCGAGATGACTGCCAAAGCCGAGGTGAAGGAGCGCTGGTTCGGCAAGACGGTGATACGCAGCAACCGCCGCTACAACTACGACGAGGCACAAGCCATAATAGAGAACGGGCTGCCCGAGGGTGCCGATGCCGCTGACGCTGCGGTGATGGAGCTCCACAAGCTGGCGACGATACTGCGCGAGGCACGCTACAAGAACGGCGCCATCAACTTCGAGACACAGGAGGTGAAGTTCCAGCTCGACGAGAATGCCAAACCCATAGGCGTATACATCAAGGAACAGAAGGAAGCCAACTGGCTTGTGGAGGAGTTTATGCTCCTTGCTAACCGTAACGTTGCCGAAAGCGTCGGAATGGTCGCCAAGGGCCCAAAAGGAGCCAAAGGAACTAAAGGGACAAAGGCGCAGGCCAAGACCTTCGTCTACCGCGTACACGACGAGCCCAATCCCGAGAAGCTGAGCACCTTTGTCGACTTTGTCGGCAAACTTGGTTTCAAGATGAAAATCGGCAGTCGCAAGGCATTGGCAGACAGTTACAATAACCTGTTCGAGAAGATTGCCGGCCGTGGCGAGGAATACATGATAGACACCATAGCCATCCGCACCATGTCGAAGGCCTACTATTCGACCGAGAACATTGGCCACTACGGACTGGGATTCAGCTTCTACACCCACTTCACGTCGCCCATACGCCGCTATCCCGACCTGATGGTGCACCGCCTGCTGGAGCGCTACCTTGGCGGCGGCGCCAGCGTGGGTGCAGAGGAGTACGAAGAGTACTGCAAGCACTGCTCGCAGATGGAGAAGAAGGCTGCCGACGCCGAACGCAGCAGCGTGAAGTACAAGCAGGCCGAATTCCTGAGCGACAAGGTGGGACAGCTGTTCGACGCCAACATATCGGGAGTGAGCAAGTGGGGCATCTATGCCGAGATAGAGGGCAACAAGTGCGAGGGCATGATACCTATCGGATCGCTCAAGGGCGACTACTACATGCTCGACGAGGACAACTATCAGGTGATAGGTCGTCGCTACGGCAAATGCTACAAGCTCGGTGACCCCGTCAAGATTCGCGTGCGCGGAGTGGATATGCTCAAGAAGCTGATAGATTTCGACCTTGTCGACGAGGAGTCGGAGCGGGCCGAGCAGAGCGCGCGGCGCGGTGGCCGTGGAAGTCGTGGAAGTCGCGGCGAGACGCCGGCCAAAGGCTCCAAAGCACCTCAGAAGAAGAAGGCAGGACAAAGCCGAAAGGGAAGCAAACGAAAGAAAAGTTGAAAAAAGATATTCGTGTAATTGCTCATTGCATTTTCTTTACTCATTAGGTATTCGCAGGCATACCACGCCGTTAAAAAGATTTTTGTGTTCAAAGTGTTTCTTGGATGATTTTTAATCGGATTTTGAAAGATTTTG
>Ga0310695_10000336_pt1 | contig 124740 bp, 106 predicted proteins | sample RumenRJG_04DNA_FD_203882 | JGI IMG/M metagenome (GOLD analysis project Ga0310695, IMG submission 203882) | Bovine rumen microbial communities from Lethbridge, Alberta, Canada - RJG_04 (v2) (version 2) | ecosystem: Host-associated > Mammals > Digestive system > Stomach > Rumen | place: Canada...
CAAAAGAGGATGATTCCCACATTTTCTTAAACATCAGCGTAAGGGACACGGGAAACGGCATTAAGCCCGAGGACATGGAAGACATGTTTATTCCCTTTACCCGGCTGGAAATGAACCGCAACAGAACCGTGGAGGGAACCGGCCTGGGAATGAGCATAACCACTAATCTCCTGGAACTTATGGGTAGTGAACTTAAGGTGGAAAGCGTCTACGGTGAAGGCTCCACATTTTCCTTCTCCCTGCGGCAGCTGGTTAACGACTGGACTGGTGTAGGGGACTATTCCAAAACTTATAACGAATATCATAAGAGCGCCATTTCCTACCACGAGCTCTTTCACGCACCGGAGGCCAGATTGCTGGTGGTTGACGATACCAGGGTTAACTTAAACGTTATCACCAAGTTACTTAAGCGCACCCAGATGCAGATAGACACAGCATTTTCGGGGCCGGAGGCCATAGAGAAAGCCAAGAATGCCCATTACGATATTATGCTTATTGACCATATGATGCCGGAGATGGACGGTATCGAAACCCTCCAGCGGCTTAAGGCCCAGGATCCCGATTCCGACACCGTATACATCGTTCTGACGGCCAATGCCATTTCCGGGGCCCGGGAGATGTACCTGGCTGCCGGCTTTCATGATTATCTGTCTAAGCCGGTTAAGGGAAAAATACTGGAGGATATGATAAGGATGAATCTTCCCCCGGAGAAGATTATCCCGTATTAGGAGGAGTGCCATGAAAAGAATTATTGCGTTTTTGTTGGTTTTAGTCCTGTTTGTCTTTGGGGGATGTAAGCAGGAGAAAATGATCCAGATGCCCTTCGGTCCCGAAGACCGAATCAGTGAAAACTACGAAAAAGTGGTGGATGAACTTAAGCGGGCCGGATTTCTCAAGGTCTCAACAGACCCGGTGAACACTGCCCACAAGGCCAGAGTAGGTCAGGTGGACAGCATTACGGTAAACGGCGACACATTTAAAAAATCCCAGTCATTTCCCGATAATTCAGTTGTAATCGTTAAGTATTACAAACTGGTGGATAAAGGCGGGGAAAGCGGCGGAAGCATCAGCTTCTTTAAATAATATGACAGGGGGTCAGTCCCCCTGTCAGGTTTTTTATGACAAGGGGTCTGACCCCTTGTCATATTTTCTTGTCTTGATTTATTTTATGGTGTATAATAATTCAGCTAAAGTGTAATTTTATCAAATGAGTATATTTTGAGGAGAAAATGAGTATGGCGGATTGGGTTGTTGTTGTGGATGATGATACCTCGAACCTTAAAATGGCGGGGCATATCCTTAGTAAATGCAATATGCGTGTTACGGCGCTTAAGAGCGGGCAGGCACTTCTTGACTATATCAGCGGAGGTAATTTCCCGGATCTTATATTGCTTGACATTCTTATGCCGGAGATGGACGGCTTCGAGACCATGAGACGCTTGAAGGAGATTAAGACTCCCTACGAGCAGATCCCGGTTATATTCCTTACGGCAAATGAAGACGAAGATTCAGAGAGAAACGGTCTGGCACTGGGGGCTATGGACTTTATTAAGAAGCCCTTCGTACCGGAGGTTCTTACTCTTCGTGTCCGTCATATCATAGAGCTTATCAAACTCCAACATAATCTTAAGGAAGAAGTAGATAAGAGGGTGGAAGAGAACCAGAGACTCTTCATCGATATCGTCATGGCCCTTTCCGACGCCATCGACGCCAAGGATACTTATACAAATGGTCACTCCAGACGTGTAGCCAAGTATTCCATGGATATCGCAGGCCGTCTGGGTTATTCCGACGACCAGATGAACGACATTTACCTTATGGGACTTCTTCATGATATAGGAAAGATAGGTATCCCGGATGCGGTTATCAATAAACCGGCCAGACTTAACGATGAAGAATTCGAGATGATCAAGAATCATCCGGTTATGGGAGCCCGGATACTAAAGAATATAGGAGGCAAGCCGGGACTTCAGAACGGTGCCAGATGGCATCATGAGAGATACGGAGGCGGGGGATATCCGGATAATCTTCAAGGGGAGGATATTCCCAAAGAAGCACGCATCATCGCGGTGGCAGATGCTTATGACGCCATGAGCAGCAGGAGAAGCTACCGTGGAATCTTACCTCAGGATGTGGTAAGAAGCGAGATAGAGAAGGGTAAGGGGACACAGTTCGATCCGGAGATAGCGGATGTTATGCTGAAACTGATCGACGAGGATAAAGACTATAATATGAGGGAGCAGGGCTGATGGACAAAAGTATTGGAGAAAACACGCTATTTAAAACATCCCATTTGATGATTCTTATTTCATATTCTTTGTTTGCCGCGATCCTTGTGGGTGAATCATTTCTTATGGGTTGGGAAACCTGGATGGTGTTTATCATTATCATAGCAGTTCTTGGCAGCTGGTTTATGCACCTCCATAACATTCTTACCTCTTATCAGAGGTTGTGGATCTATTCCATTCTAATGATGGTAACCAGCATTTTCTACGGCATTCACCTCACCAGTACATATGACCTGGCAGGTGTTATTACCGCATGCATCACAATGTTTACCATGACCGGGGTCAAAGCCCTGATAAATATGTGGCAGGTGACTTACTACCTGATCCTTGCCTATGATCTGGTGGCTATGTGGAGAGCGGGCTATGTCTTCGACAGCCTGACGATCTCAAGGACTCTGCTTCATATCTTCCTTATTCTCATGGTGGGCTGGGTTTCCAGGATCATCATCAGAAAATGGGCTGAGATCCTGTACCGCTCCAAGGAGGAGATCGAAGTTCTCCAGGGGGCTACCACCCGTCTTAATGATTTCCTAGCAAATGTATCCCATGAGATCAGGACTCCTATTAATGCGGTAATAGGTCTTACTGATGTATGTATAGAAAAAGAGAATAACCCGGAGATCCAGAAGGACTTATCCGCAGTTAAGGACGCAGGTAAGCGTGTGGCTGAGCAGATCAGCGATATCCTTGATTATTCCGAGATAGACATGAAGAAGCTGGCGGTTAACGTAGAGCAGTATATGCTGTCTTCCGTTTTAAATGATGTTGTTACGGAGATGGGTTATGTTAAACCGGAACACTTAGAACTTATCGTGGATGTGGATGCAGCCTGTCCCGCCATGATGATCACGGACGTTCCCAAGTTAAAGAAGATCTTATGGCACCTCATTTCCAACGGATTAAAATACACCAAGGAAGGCGGCGTGTACGTTCGTATATATTCGGTTACCCAGGATTACGGTGTTAACCTATGTATCGAAGTAGAAGATACTGGTATAGGAATGAGCCAGGATGAGCTGGAGCATATCTATGAGCATTTCTACCAGGGTAATTCCGGAAGGACCAGATCCACCAGCGGTCTTGGTCTTGGTATGGCCATTGTTTCGGGCTTTGTTAAGGTTCTGGGAGGATTTATGATCATTACCTCCGAACCGGGCAAGGGAACCAAGGTTAAGGTCTCCATACCCCAGGATGTTGTGGATCCCTCCAAGTGCATGTCCCTTAGTACAAAGGATAATGTTAACATCGGAGCCTTCCTCCATTTCGACAAATTCTCCAACCTCCAGGTTCGTGAGTACTACAACATTATGGTTAAGCATATCGTTATGGGCCTTGGCGTTGTTATGCGCTGGGTTGAGACTCCGGATAAGCTGCGTGAATTAACGGACAGCACTGAACTTACCCACCTCTTTGTAGGGGAGGAAGAATACATGGAGAATACCCAGCTTGTTGAAGAACTGGCTAAGAAGATGGTTGTGGCAGTTATCGCCAATCCGAATTTCCGCCAGGTTCCCGGGTCTAAGATAAGGGTATTGCCTAAGCCCTTCTATTGCTTCCCGGTAGCTACCCTCCTTAATCAGGATCCTTCCCTGGAGGAGCGCAGAGTGGGCAGACTCATGTGCAAGGGAGTAAAGGCTCTGGTAGTAGACGACGAGCCCATGAACCATATCGTTGCCAAGGGTATATTCAAGCGTTACGGTATGGAAGTATACACGGCGGATTCCGGAAAAGAATCCATCGCTATGTGCGAGACCAACGATTACGATATCATTTTCATGGACCATATGATGCCGGAGATGGACGGTATCGAGGCCATGAAACGTATAAGAACCGTCCTTACAAGACGGCATAAAGAACTGCCTATCGTTGCCCTGACTGCAAATGCGGTTAGCACGGCTAAGGAAATGTTCCTGAGGGAAGGCTTCGACGGCTTTATCAGTAAGCCTATAGAGCTTTCGGAGTTGGAGCGTGTACTTCGAAAAGTGCTGCCTAAGGAACTCTGCGACGATGTCTACGAGACCGAAGAGGAGATCCGCAGCCGGGCAGTGGGAGCACAGACTGCTCCACAGACACCGGCTACCGCAGCACCGGCACCGGCGGCAGAGAGCGCACCGGCAGCAGCACCGGCGGATGATAAGCCCCTGTCTCCCATAGAGCAGGTGGCAGCTTTGGGTATCGATACCGAGACCGGTCTCTATTACTGTCAGAAGGATGAAGACTTCTACAAGCAGCTGCTTTTGCAGTATGCGGGAGACGGCCCCAAGAAGCAGATAGATGCAGCCCAGTTCTGTGTTAATAAAGACTACCCCAACTATGCAATAGTTGTTCATGCATTAAAGTCTACATCCAAGATGATAGGCGCCACCAAGTTAAGTGACCAGGCCAAGGCCCTGGAAGATGCGGCTAAGGCGGAGGATGATGCTTTCATTCAGTCACATCACGAGATAGCTATGGCCGAATACAAGAGACTGGTTGAAGGAATAGTCAAGGCTTTTGAAGAACCTGAAGAAGAGGGCGCAGCCCAGGAGGACGAAGGCGAAGAGGTTATGGAGTTCCTTCCCGATGACGATGTAATGGAGTTTGCTCCTGAAGAACCCGGCGAAGACGCAGGGGGCGGCAATGACGACATTTTAGAGTTCTTGCCGGAGGAGGATTAGGCCATGAGAAAATATTTTTATAGAAATCACGAGATAGAAAAACATGTTTATCAGACCGCTTTGAAAGTTGATTTTTGGTTCTTCCTGGCCCTTACCATATATGAGGTAGTCCACATGGTCTATACCTTCATATTTGCGGAAAGCTACGGAGCACTGGTGATGTGGTCCAGACTGGCTTACGGTTTTTCGGGGATAGCCCTGGCTCTGTTTTCTGCGGCATGCTTCTACGTTTTGAAGGACTATGACCGGAGATATAAGCTCTTAAAGTATGCCAATGTGGTGTGTACATTTGCCATACTGGGACTTTCCATAGTGGTTACCATACTTGACTCCATAAGGTCAGGGGTTATGGACACAACCCTTATTATCGTTATGTCATGTATAATGCCCATTCTGCTGTACATGCCCATATCCGCCTTTCTGACCATGTTCCTTCTGTCTAACGGAACGGTGCTGTATTACTATATAACACTGGCCCTTAAAGACGGAACAAAATACGGAGCAGTAAAGTATTACTCAATATATATCGTTATATGGGTGATAATGAGTATCACCATCATGTATGTAAAATACAGACTATACGAAAGAATCGTGGAGTCTGACAAACAAAAGGAAGAGATAGAGAAATTAAATGCGGCCCAGAACCGTTTCTTCTCCTCCATGAGCCATGAGATCCGTACTCCCATTAATACCATCATCGGTCTTAACGAGATGATATTACGTGAAAATGTATCCGATGAGATCAACGAGGATGCGGCAAATATCAGGTCTGCGGGTAACATGCTCCTTCACCTGATAAATGATATCCTGGATATGTCCAAGCTGGATTCCGGACAGATGCAGCTGACTCCGGTGTCCTACAGAACCGGAGATATGCTCTCCGACATCGTGGGAATGCTCTGGATTCGGGCCAAGGACAAGGGACTGGAGTTTAAGGTTGACGTGGCTCCCGACCTTCCGGGAGAACTTTTCGGAGATGAAGTAAGAGTTAAGCAGATCCTTATAAATGTGCTTAATAACGCCATTAAGTATACCAAGGAAGGTTCTGTTACATTAAATATCCAGTGCAGAAGAGAAGAGAGCAATAACGTTACGGTTATCTACTCCGTTTCCGATACGGGTATGGGTATCAAGAAAGAAAGCATTCCTTACCTCTTCACCGCATTTAAGCGTGTGGACGAGACCGAGAACAGATACATCGAAGGAACCGGCCTTGGATTATCCATCGTTAAGCAGCTGGTGGATATTATGGGAGGTAAGATAACGGTTAACTCCGTATATACCAAGGGAACTACCTTTATTATAGAGATTCCTCAGAGAACCGTATCCGGCAGCACCATCGGTTCAGTTGACCTTTCCAAACGTAACAGCATTTTGCGTATGGAAAGCTACCATCAGAGCTTTGAGGCTCCTGAAGCTAACGTTCTGGTTGTTGATGATACCGAGACCAACCTTATGGTTGTTGAGAAGCTCCTTCGTGATACCAAGGTTAAGCTTGTTACTGCCACCAGCGCCAAGGCAGCACTGGAGAAGACAGTTGAGACTGAGTTCCAGGTAATTTTCATGGATCACCTTATGCCGGAGATCGACGGTATAGAATGTCTCCACATGATCCGCGAACAGAGGGGCGGATTGTGTAAGGAATCCAAGGTGGTTGCCCTTACTGCCAATGCCGGTGGGGATACCAAGGCCCTTTATGTAAGAGAAGGTTTCGACGGTTATCTGGTTAAGCCTGTAAGCGGCGAAGCCCTTGAAAATGAGCTGCGGCGGCTACTTCCCAAAGAACTGGTTACCTTATCCGGAGGCGGCGGAGAGATCATCGAAGAGAGTACTCTCTGGATCAAGGATCACCAGGCCAAGGCGGAAGTTGTTATTACCACAGAGTCTGTTGCGGATATTCCTCAGGAACTTGCAGACAGGTATCATATCAATGTTATTCCGCATATGATCAATACTGAGGCCGGACTTTTCAGGGACGGCATAGAGATAGAGACTTCCGGGCTGCTTTCATATATGGAAGATGAGAGCAAATACGTTGAGACCATGGCTCCCGACGTGGCTTATCATGAATCATTTTTTGCAAAGCAGCTGGAGCATGCCAATAACGTTGTTCATATCTCCATCTCCTCTACCATGGAGAATTCGGGATATCATGCAGCAGCTGAGGCAGGTAAGTCATTTGACAATGTATTCGTTATTGATTCCGGTCACTTATCAAGCGGCCAGGGACTCTTGGCCTTAGAGGCTGCTAAACTGGCAGAAGAAGGATACGGCGCCGAGGAGATCGTGGAGAAGGTCATAGCTTCCAAAGGCCGGGTTCATACAAGCTTCGTGGTTGATTCTATGGATTATCTGGCAAGAGCTAAGCAGATCGGAAAGAAGACCGCTGATATCGTAAAAGCCCTTATGATCCATCCGGTACTTGCCATGAAGAAGGGCAAGCTTACCCTGGGAGGTTTCTTCTTCGGAACCAGGGAGGGTGCATGGAAGAAATACGTTTCGTCGGCCCTTACCACTATTAATAAGATAGATACCAGCATATTGTTTGTTACCTACGTAGGTCTTAATAATAAAGAAAAAGAAGAGATCGCTGCTGAGATAGCTAAGAAGATGAACTTTGAGAAGATCTATTTCCAGCAGGCATCTCCGGCTATTGCGGTTAACTGCGGCCCGGGAACCTTCGGACTTCTGTTTATGACCGCTGAGTAAAGAGGTTTTATGTCAAATTTGAGTCTTGTTGCCCCCTGTCATTTCGGGCTGGAGGCAGTATTAAAGAAAGAGATCTATGACCTGGGATATGAGATCGAAGCCGTATCCGACGGCAGGGTTACATTTGCCGCGGATGAAGAAGGTCTGGCCAGGAGCAATATAGGTCTTCGAAGTGCAGAACGTATACTTATTAAGGTGGGGGCTTTTAAGGCCACCACCTTTGATGAACTCTTCGAGGGTATTCGCACCCTCCCCTGGGAGGACTATATCCCTGCGGACGGGAAGTTCTGGGTGAAGAAGGCTTCATCTGTTAAATCCAAGCTCTTTTCCCCCAGCGATATCCAGTCCATAGTAAAGAAGGCCATTGTGGAGAGGCTTAAGAGCCGTTACAAGGTGGAATGGTTTGAGGAGACGGGATGTGAATACCCTCTCAGGGTTTCCATCATGAAGGATGAGGTTACGGTTGCCCTTGATACTTCCGGGGAATCTCTGCATAAGCGGGGATACAGGCAGTACAGAAGCGATGCTCCCATATCCGAGACCCTGGCAGCGGCCTTGCTCCTTCTTACTCCCTGGAAGGGGGACAGGATCTTAGTCGACCCCTTCTGCGGCTGCGGAACATTTCCCATAGAGGCGGCTATGATGGCAGCGAATATCGCCCCCGGTGTTAATCGCGACTTTACGGCCTGCACCTGGGAGAATCTTATAGATAAAAGGATATGGAAGGACGCTTACGAAGAGGCTAAGGACTCAGAAAATACAGATGTGGAGACTGATATTCAGGGCTATGACATCGATGGGGAGATAGTTAAGGCGGCCCGCAGGAACGCGGATCTTGCCGGAGTGGGAAAGCTCATTCATTTTCAGCAGAGGGATGTAGCGGATCTGCATCATCCCAAGAAATACGGCTTTATCATTACCAATCCCCCCTATGGTGAGAGACTTTCCGAGAGGTCGGAGCTTCCGGCCCTGTATAAGACTTTCGGTGAAGCGGCATTTGCCCTTTCCGACTGGTCCGTTTATGTCATCACCGGTTACGAGGATGCCCCTAAATACATGGGACGAAAGGCTGCGAAGAACCGAAAGATATATAACGGAATGTTAAAGACATATTTTTATCAGTTTCCCGGGGAGAGACCGCCAAAACGAAACTGATTAAACCGGAGTGGTTTTTTTGAAGAGATTTAGATTTTTGCTTATATTGATACCAATAGCGGCCTTGCTTGTCTTTGCCGGCATTAACCTGGGGAAGGCTGTTAACTCCCTTGAGAATATCGGCACTGTGCAGAAGGACCTTGCCGGCTGGATAGCAAGGCTTTTCGCCGGAGAGGGTGAGCAGCGGATCAGGGTGGAGAATAACGGCAGGACAGTGATCAGGGCAGCAGGGGCATTTGCCACAGGGGACATGGATGTTATGGTCCCGGCAGACTCCGCAAATGATGTATTTGATTGCTTCGCCTATATGGACGAGGACAATGTCCTTCATCTGCAGCGGGGAAAGTATAAGATGGATGCTTCCCCTCAGGAGGGAGATGCCGGAAGCAGGAGCGTATTTAAGGAAGAAGACGGATATTACCTGTCGGTAGCCAAGACCTGCGCAGCTCTTAACCTGGACTACATTTATGATGCGGGGGAGAGCAAGCTTTCTGTTACACCTAAGGATGTCAATGAAGCAGTCCTTCCTGCAAGATTCGACCTGAGAGACTACGGCAGGGCGCCGGAGGTTAAGAATCAGGGGAAACTGGGAACCTGCTGGGCATTTGCGGCTTTGTCCTGTGTAGAGGCTGCCGGCCTGCCCCGGGAATCATCCCGGTTGTCGGTGGATCATCTGGCTTACAATAACAGCTTCGGGCTGGATATAAATGTAGGCGGGGCATACACCATGGGAATGTCCTATCTCTTAGGCTGGCAGGGGCCGGTCAGTGAAGACCAGGACCCCTACAATGACGGAAAGACGGATTCCGGACTTTCTCCGGTGAAGCATGTTCAGGAGATCCTTTTTATAGATGAAAAGGATTATGGAGAGATAAAACGCTCCATCTACAAGTACGGACCCGTTGAGACCAGTATACGTAACACGCTGAAGAGCGCCGGTTCCGATTCCCCGGATTATAATAAGGAACATAGCGCATATTATTATTCGGGAACGGGCAGGGCCAGCCACGAGATTATTATAGTAGGCTGGGACGATGATTATCCCAGGGAGAATTTCAATGAGACCCCGGAAGGAAACGGGGCATTTATCTGCCAGAACAGCTGGGGCAGTGAATTCGGAGAAGAGGGATATTTCTACGTTTCATATTATGACAGCCTTGTGGGATCTTCTAATCTGGTGTATTCCTCCGTGGAGGAGTCGGATAATTATGATGACATATACCAGACAGACTTATGTGGCTGGGTAGGACAGGTGGGCTGCGGAGGCGAGCACGCCTTTGCAATGAATGTATATACTGCCGATTCGGACTCCAGCCTTGAGGCTATGGGCTTCTACGCCACCAGCAAAGGAATGTCCTATAAATTGTACGTGTTAAATGATCTGAAGGAGAACTCGGAGGTGGACCTGTCGGGGTTAGAGCCTGTGGCTTCAGGGTCTTTGGATATGATGGGCTTTTACACCATTCCCATCGATAAGGTGGAGCTTAAAGAAGGGGAGCATTTTGCCGTGGCTATGGAGCTGGATTCCCCGGGTAATTCTCACCCCGTGGCCGTGGAGCACAGATCCACGGATATTACACAGAATGCCGAGATCTCCGACGGTGAAGGATATATAAGTCCCCAGGGCTCGGTATGGGCAAACACAGAGGATAACTACAAGTGTAATATATGCCTGAAGGCATATACGAAGGATATTGAAAAGTAACGAGGAACAAAAACTTGACTAAGAAACGGATTAATTATTACGCCTGGGCCGCTGCCATATTTACGGTGGTTTTTCTGGCCTGGATATTTGCCGTGCAGGAAGCCATGGCGGTTTCCAGGGCGAAGTTCAGGCAGATGTCGGGCCTGGAGCGTCTGGAGTATTACAACAATAATACCAAGGATAATGATGAGAAACTGAGTGAAGGCTTACGTATTCCTCTTCCCATGAACTACCGTCAGGAGGGCGTGGCTACGGATGTGGAGGCCATTGACCGGATCATTTCCATATATATTCCCAATGTAAGTGAGAACTTTATATACGAGCATCCCATAATGGGCAGCAGTGCTGGCATAGAAGCTATGGAGGCAGCTGCTTCCGACCGGGGACTCAGGGTGGAGATTAAGACTTCCCAGCTTAAGGAACCATTTCTTTCATATGAGAATGGCAATATGTACGTCTCTTTTAAGGAGCCCCGTGAGATATATAAGCGGATCGTTGTGGTAGATCCCGGTCACGGCGGCGAGGATACGGGCATGGAGATGGGAGAGCATAAGGAGTCCGAGCTGAACTTAAAGATCTCGAAATATGTGAGGGATCTTTTGGAGGATAAGGATATCCGGGTCTATATGACCAGGTCCAGCGAAGTGGCTACCACTCTTGAGGACAGGGTGAGTCTGGCAAACGAACTGGATGCAGACGCATTTATCAGCGTTCACTGCAATGCGGAGAAGGATGACAAGGACGTGCAGCAGGGAACTCTGGTTCTGTATAATGCCCGGGATACCTCCGGAGCCAGTCTTCGTCTTGCGGAGCTTTGTATGGACGGGGTAACCAGGAGTTTCGGGTCCAAGAGGCTTCTGTGCCAAAAGGGAGATGATATCCATATAATCAGGAATTCCAAGGTGCCGGTGGCTTTAGTGGAGGTAGGATTTATGACCAATGCGGAGGAACTTGCCAAGCTCATTGATCCGGATAACCAGAGAAATGCGGCAGCAGGAATTATTGACGGTGTGATGAAGGCTTACGAGAAAGGGATTATCGGCGATGATTAAGCAATGTATATTTGCCACGGGCAATAAGAATAAAGTGACGGAAGCCAGAGAGATCTTAGGTGAGCTGGGTTTGGAGATTATTTCCCAGAAGGAAGCCGGGATAGAAGCTGATCCGGAGGAGACCGGGAGTACATTTTCGGAAAATGCCCTGATTAAAGCAAGGACTGTAGCGAAGATGTGCAATGCAGTGGTTCTGGCTGATGATTCCGGCCTGGAAGTGGACTATCTCGGTGGAGAGCCCGGGATCTATTCTTCCAGATACATGGGGGAGGATACACCCTATGATGTGAAAAATGCGGTGATTATAAAGAGGCTGGCGGATGCGGCCGGGGCTGATAGAAGTGCCAGGTTCGTATGCGCCGTGGCAGCCGTGCTTCCCGACGGAAGAGAGTTTGTGGTTCAGGAAAGCGTGGAGGGCCTTATAGCGGATGCCCCTGCCGGGGTGGGAGGATTCGGCTATGATCCCATCTTTCTGGTTCCGGAGTACGGGAAGACCACTGCGGAGATGACTTCCGAGGAGAAGAATAAGATCAGCCACCGGGGCAAAGCCATGAGGGCCATGTGCGAGAAACTTAAGGACGTAATAACCTGACAGGGGGACGTACCTTTTGTCAGGTTTTTATGTGAAGATATATGTTGACATTCTAATTCTTCTATAATATAATAACTTTTGCGTCACGAAACACAAAGGGATATTTGCGGGTTTTTTTAGGTGATTGCGGATTGCGATATCTTCGGCGGGGTGTGGCTCAGTTTGGCTAGAGCGCCTGGTTTGGGACCAGGAGGCCGCAGGTTCGAATCCTGTCACCCCGAGTTATGTCATAAGGTGTCGCTGCAAGCGACGGATTCCTTAGCGCTAAGGATTGAGACGAACATAAGTGAGGCTCAATCCAGAATGGTAGTAGTGATGCCAAGGTATTTACAGCAATCCAGATGTGTAAATTACTATGTGCGGGTGTAGTTCAATGGTAGAACACTAGCCTTCCAAGCTAGATACGTGGGTTCGATTCCCATCACCCGCTTACGTGCTTGTAGCTCAGCTGGATAGAGCAACGGCCTTCTAAGCCGTGGGTCGGGGGTTCGAATCCCTTCAAGCACGCTATGCAGACGGTATGCGAAGCATAGGTTCTGTACATGGCCCCATTCGCGAGACCGTTTTAAGGGGCTATCGCCAAGCGGTAAGGCACAGGACTTTGACTCCTGCATTCGCTGGTTCAAATCCAGCTAGCCCTGTTTTGAAACGCTGGATTGATTAGTCAATCCTTGGCACATATGGTGGGTGTGGCGCAGTTGGCTAGCGCGCCAGATTGTGGCTCTGGAGGCCGAGGGTTCGAGTCCCTTCACCCACCCTTAGCACATTGATTCTGGATTGCAAGCAATCCTTGGCACTAAGGAATCCTCCCGCAAGCGGGCCCCTCCTTAGCACATGATATGGGACATTAGCTCAGGTGGTAGAGCACTTGACTTTTAATCAAGGTGTCGGGGGTTCGAATCCCCCATGTCTCATTTTTATAGGCTTAGTTGCTGTTATTGGTTTTATGGCATCTAAGCCTTATTTTTATTGGATTTTTGGGATGTTTTAATGTAGCCGATTGTAACCGATTGTAACAGGTTGTAAGAGTCTTAATTCGGTCTTAAAAATACTTTTTGAAGTGTATAAGTCTTAATTTGGTCTTAAACATCACGGACGATTAATTGATGCTGATAAGTTAATTCAGGACTTAGATCAAATTCATGTTGCTCCTTATGTGATAGCACCGTGGGAAGATTTTGGCATTAGTTTTACCCGAAGAAAAATTATGGAATCGGGAACTGTACTTGAGTCTATTATTGCGGAATAGAAGCTATATAAATCAATAAATGATTATCTTAGAGAGGGTTATTATTATGCAGTATGTTGTAAAAGAATGTTCAGAATTTCCGTCTATGGGTAGTGAGCTTGTCACTACTGATTTGGATAATGCAATACATGAGTTTCAGGTTTATTTGAAACGTTCCGGTGCTATGATACCGTCTTTTGGATTTATTAATAAGGATGGAGAGCATTGTGATTTTTTCTTTGGTAAATGTCCGGAAATAGATTTTGATAATTTTAGTTATTACTATGATCTTAATGAAATAGATAGGTATCTTGTTGATGCAAAGAGAATATCTATCAAAATAAGTGATTCTTTAGGAATGAAAATGTTTTATGACAGTACAGACATCCAGAATATGATCCTGGCTTGTCAAAAAAACGATAATCTTAAATCTTCTGTACTTGATAATATATTGTCTCCTTCAGACAAAGCAGCTGTTTTTTCCGTTTTAAAAGATGGATGGTATGAAAACTTTTATAAATATGATAGTGATGTCAGCGAAAAGTTTATAACAGCTATTGAAAAGACATTGGCTTCGGAGAATATGGAACAGCAATGTAGAATAAGAAGATCCGGTAGATAGTTTAACGACCTGTTTCTGAATCATAAACTTGGGGAACATTGGTCATTATTTTATAAGGCGGAGGACAAGAATGAATAAACAATGCAGAAATTGCAAATACTTTAGCGAACTGGGTATATGCAGGTTCATGGCAATAAAAACATGGTGGTTTAATATCTGCAATTGGTGGCATCAGTAATCTGAATCGAAAGGAAACAGCATGAAACCAACCAAAGAAATTGTAACTCTGCTCGAAAAGAGAAAAAAAGCTGGCTTTGAACTACTAGAAGCATCCGCCAAAGTAGACTCTTGGTTAGAAGATCATGGATTCGATATTCCTTCCGTTTCCTACGACATTGAACCGTCAATAGGAACCGGGTGTGATGTCTTTTGTAATCCATGTTCTGCGGAACAAAGTGTGCTCAAATGGATAGAATCTAAATAAAACAAATCTAAAGAAGATATCGGATGTTCTTACTAAAACGAGTGTCTTTTTATTTCATTTTCGGCTTAGCTTAATGACATTGCCTTAACGTCCTGCTTTTGTTTTATTAGCAATTATGATATTATATTGAACAGGGAATGTTTTGTTATAGATGTCTTTTTTAAGGGGTTATAATAATGAAAAAAGTATTTTTACGAGTTGATTCTAAAGGGACCCAGGAAAAGTACCGTGACGGTAATTATTGGTATAAGAAAAATCATCTTGGAGACGAAGGAATGGCCGAAATGCTTTGCTCAATGGTTTTACGATATTCCAAGATGCCTTCTGATGTAACATATGTTAATTATGAAATTGCAGATTTTATAATTGATGAAAAAATAAAACACGGCTGCCGAAGTGTTAATTTTTTAAATGATGGCGAAGAATATATATCGGTTCAAACACTTTATTTTAATTTGAACAAAACTGAGATAGAAGATAAAATCTTTTCGATCGAAGACATTGGTGAACGTTTTGCCTTTGCATGTGATTTTGTAAAAAATGCAACTGGATTAGATAATGAGTTTTCCGATTATTTAAAAACGCTGATATCGCTTGATTATTTTACTCGTAATCCGGACAGACATTGGGGTAATATTGGCGTTATAATGCGCTCGGACGGAAGCTTCAGGTCGTGTCCTATATTTGATAATGGACAGGCATTTGGTCAAAATTACAATATTACACCGCCAGACATTTCTTATGAAAAAGCATTGGAAAAGCTAACTAGTGCAACGCTATGTGATTCGTTTGAAAATGCGCTTAAAAGTATTGGCGGTTCTGTTTTACAGATAGATTTTGTCGGTTTGACAAAAGATTTATCAGAAATTCCCGACTGCTCCGCTAAACGGTTTTTAGATAATAGGATCATAGATTGCAAGAAAGTATTTATGCAATCAATTATGGATGTTCAAAAGTCATCTATTGTAAATCATAAGGGCGGGCGGTAGCCCGCTTTTTACATGGACAGGGTTTTGTTTATGATGCCCTGGACGTCCTCCTGCTCTTCAATGATGTGGTTGTAGACATCCATAACCATCTTCTCGGTATCGCCCATGAGGGCTGCTATCTTTTTTATGCTGATATTCGGAATGTTATAGCAAAGGTTGGTACAATAATTGTGGCGGAAGATATGTGCCGTTAAATCCGTGATTTTTGGATCTGTGTCGGATCCGCCGACGGCGAGGTTCATTTTGGCCACAATGTTCTCCCACATCCTTCTGTATCCGGAAGCGGTTATAAGGCTCTTATTTGTCGTATTTTCGATTAGATTCGGACGATCCAATGAGTTGATATACTGTTTTAAATATTCGGCTGTTTCGTCCGGAATCGGGACTCTCCTGAAGCCGTTATCGGATTTTGGGCAATTCTTTATTTCCGGGTTGTTTCCGTTAAAGATAACGGTTTTATTGATAGACACTGTGGATCCTTCCGGTCCGAAGGTAAAATCCGAGGGTGTCAAGGCAAGAGCTTCTCCTCGTCTTAAACCGCAGGAATAAAGGAGTGCAATATATACTCGTTCTCTGTCCGTAAAAGAAGCCTTCTTAAGCGCTTCTTTTTCTGTCGGTGTCAATGCCCTCTTTTCAGGAGCCTTGTATTTGGGAATTGCAAGATCTGATGTGATCTTTTCATATTTTTCGTGGGTAATATACGAATCCTTAATCGCCAGCTTAAGGATTTGTTTAACGGTTAGGAGAATAAGTTCACAGGTTCTTGGCTTATCTACATTTTCATTGATTATCTCCTGGATATGGCTGTGCCGGAGATCTGTCAGCTTGATATCTTCTAATGAGGATACGTACTTTTCAATCTTATACCAGTACATAAGCTGCGTGTTCTTTTCCCGGACGTTTTTTGTTGTTTTGAGCCAGTTTCTTGCATAATTAAAGAACGTAATGTCTGTGGATACCTGAACATTACCTTTTTTGACCTGTTCTTGAAATGCAGCGACCTTTTCCTCCAGATCCTTGCTTGATTTTGAACTGTAGATATTCTTCCGGTGCTTTGTACCGTCTTTATTGTACGTCCCGTCCCATATGCGGGCCTGGTAGTATCCTAGTTTATTCTTGGTATATTTGGCTTTTCCCATTGTTACATTCCTTTGATTTTTGATATAATACTTTTGTTGCCGCCCCTATAAATGGCAAGGAAGGGGGTGGATGCATGGAGATTGTTTTTACTTTCCTTATCTCCGTCATGGCGGGTGTTGTTGCTAACATCATCAGCAAATGGCTCGACGAAGATTACGCCGGCAGCGTCAATTCATCGTCAATTATAGTTTTACCTGAGTGTTCTTATATCTATTATTTGGCCACGGGGATGGGGGACGTCCCTCTTTTTTCTTCTCTCCGTTGTTCTTTGAGAAGCTCTTTGCTTCGTCCAATAAGAATGTCCTGGTTATCTTCATTAAGATTTTGAAATATGTTTACCATTTTTAAATCTCTATCAGATAATTGTAAACCGGAATACTCCGCAGGTTTAAGTTTACGATCTTTTTCAAATAAGACATCTGTGCTTATTTTAAAATAATCCGCAATGGCAATAATATATTCATATGAAGGAAATCGTTTATCTGTTTCCCATAATCCTATTACACCTGTACTTACATTTATTCGTTCTGCTAATTTTTTCTGGCTTATATTATGTGATGCTCTTAATTGTGCGATTATATGTCCAACTTCCATACTTCACCTCTATATTTGCCTTTCTCCTTATTAAAGGTAGCAGAAAAAAAGAAAAAAATACGATTTTTTAAAAAAATATTGCTATCCGTGTTGACACACTTACAATCGTATGTTAATATACAAACAAATGTAAGTGATGTTTTCTAAGGAGGTTGTTTTATGGCCAATAAAAATAATAAACTTATTCCTCTTACTCATTTACGGGAATTAAAAGGATTATCTCAAAAAGAGCTTGCTAATGAGGTTAAGTTAAGCGCTGGAGCTATTGGATTATATGAAACGGGAAAAAGAAAGCCTACGCTAAATAATGGTTTGAAAATTGCCACTTATTTTGGCGTTCCTGTTGATAGAATCCAGTTTGATTGCAGAAAAGCGAGGTAAACGTATGGTTTATGAATGGGAATTAGAAAAAGCCCGGCAGTATTCTAATACGGAATTGAAAAACATGATCTGGCTTGCAGTTGATTGTGGCCAGCCTGTTCCGGGTTGTATGAGTGTTGAAAGTTTATCTGCAGTACTTATTGAACGTGGAGAGGACGGAAAGGGATTTCATGATACAGAAGTTCCTGTTATTAAAAAGCATTCGCATCGTTGAATTATAAATCGTGGGGATAAGCTCGGCAACGGAGGAGAGATAACACGTTAAAAGTAGCGCCATACACAGTTGCGGGCATTTTGCCCACTTATTTGCCCGAAAGCATCCGATGCTTCAGCGGAAAGAGAGGCTTTCCCTGAGTGATGTCCTTGAGCCGTAAGTTAGTGTGAGTTATAGTTTTGAAACCACTCCTCGAGGTGCTATATCTTCACAGATTACTCACTAGCGAACCGAGCCGCCGGGGCGGGTAACTTCTCCGGGGATGCTTTTTATAAAAAGAGGATGACGTTTATGGAATATCCAAAAAAGATAATGCGATTTAATGAACTTGTTGATATGGGTTTTCCAAAGGAGATGCTGCTTAAGATATGTTCAGACAAGGATCAGACTATCGCATTTAAGAACAATCCTACAAAAAGAAATTCTCCGTTTCTGTTTGACACAGACGGTTTGGAACAATACAGACTCAATCTGGTGCGGCGGTCAAGAAGTTTTAGCCGTGGCAAGTAGAGGGTACATTATGGACGAACTAACGAGAATTGATATTAAAGGTTGGCGAAATGCCTTGTTTAATGAAGTTGGTCTTTTGCAAAACCCGGATCACATCGAGTATCTGGCGAGAAAAGCCAGCTGTATGGTTGCGGAAGAGCAGCATCAAAAAGGCAATATGGACTACAAGGCTGTTTTTTCAGATCCTGATGCTTTATCTCAGGATCCCGGCGGATAGTTTTTTAAAACGTCGGAAAGCTCCCTTACAGCTTTAGCGAGCTTTATTTGTTCGTAAGCAGGAAGTGAGTTATACCAATCAATGAATTCCTCGGCTTCGGTCTTTATACTACCTTTATTACTAAAACATTTTTCAGAACTACCATAAAGAAGCCATTTGGGATTAACATTTTGGTCATATATAAGCTTTTCAACTACGGACATTGTAAGGGGCTTTTCGCCTGCTTCAAGCATAGAGATATAAGACTGGGTGACTTTCAGTTTTCTTGCAAAATCCTTTTGTGTCAGTCCAAACAGATTTTTGCGGAGATATTTTATCCGGCTGATTATATCAGACTTTTCTTCCTTTGAAAAGTTGTCAAGTGTTGAAGCAGTTATTTTCATGAATATGCCTCCCTTGGCTACAAGGATTATTTTATATCACGAATATTAGAAACATGTTGTTAAAAGCCAAAAATTAAGGTCTTGCTTGTGCCGAGCAAGACCTCCAAATGAGAATTAAGCTTTTACAAAACAAGAATCCAATCTCCATATAGTTTTGTTATGGGCTTAATAAGTCTCAACTTTGATTAGATTATAACACGAAAATAGAATTTTTCAAGAATAAATTTGAACAGGAGAGTGAAATTTATGGGAAAAATCATTGCAGTTCTTAATGAAAAGGGCGGTGTAGCAAAAACTACTACCGTAAAGAACCTGTCTGTCGGTCTGGCTAACCAGGGCAAAAAGGTTTTAGCGGTGGACTTGGATCCGTCAGCTAATCTTACAACTTCTTTGGGCTATTTTCAATTAGATGAAGGACAGAAAACTATTTTGGATCTGTTTAAGTTATCTGAAGAGTGTGAGGATATCCCGGAGGGGATGGGAATTCTTCATCATGATGAAGGAATAGACCTTATTCCGAGTGAAAAGATTTTTCATGATTATGAATCCTTGCTGCAGAGTGCTATGCAAAAAGAGGTAGTTCTCCGGCGGATACTTCTTCCTCTCAAAGATAAATATGATTTCATTTTTATAGATTGTCCTGCGGGCTTAGGTATTTTTGTTACCAATGCAATGTTTGCAGCGGATTCTCTTATTATTCCGGTTCAGCCACAATTTCTTGGGGCTGCAGCTATGATGTCTTTGTTCGCTTATATCGGAAAGATAAGAAAAATGAATGGCACCGGCACTAAACCGGAACTGGCCGGAATATTGTTTACTATGGTTAAAACCAATGTAAGAAACGATACTGTTGTAGAAAATCAGTTTAGAGAGCGCTATAAGGACAAGTATCCTATTTATGATACTCATATTCCTAATTCGGTACGTTTTTCGGAATCCGATGGTGAGGGCCTTAGCATTTATAAGTACGCTCCGAAATGCAATTCTGCGCTTGTTTACAGAGAGCTTGTTGCAGAATTTATCAAGAAGGAAGGTGTTTAAATGCAGAAGAACATCCTTAATAATCTTCAAAAGATTGATACGTCATACATGCTGGATCCTTCAGTCGTTGAAGGTAAGGAAGTTGATTTGGCACCCGGAACAAGTACTGATACTACGATAGAAATTGATAAGCTTATTCCTTTTAGAAATCATCCGTTCCATGTAAATACCGGAGAAGAATCTTTTAAGCAGCTTATGGACAGTATAAAGGAACAGGGTGTTATTTATCCTATCGTTGTACGTCCGATTAAAGGCGAAGAAGAAAGATATGAGATTCTGGCTGGACATTGCAGGACTGAAGCCTGCAAGGAGCTTGGATTAGATACAATCCCCGCCCGCATCATCGATGCTGACGATCTCCTGGCAACGATCATAATGACACACAGCAACATATCCGGGAGAGATAAGATTGCATTGTCTGAGAAAGCAAAGGCATACCGGATGTGCATGGATCAGGAGAAGCATCAGGGAATTGACAAGGGGTATGATACTGCTTCGGTTGTTGGTGCCAATAAGGACTCCAGACGTCAAGTATATAGGTTTGTACGGCTTTCTTATCTTATTCCGGAATTTATGGATCTGCTTGATCGTGGACGCATTTCGGTGCAGGTAGCGTATGAGCTTGCTTTTATCAGTGAAGCCGGACAGGAAGTTATATATCATTTTTGTGATGATTACAAGCACCTTCCTACTATGGATGAAGCACAAGCTCTTCGTGTCCGGGACGAGAATACAATCCTTACGCACGAAATGGTTGTTGATATGCTTGTTAAACCTCCGGTAAAGAAACCCGCAGCTAATGTTTCATTTAAAACGAAGGATCTGGCCACATATTTTAAAGAGGACACAGAACCGGAAGAAATGACGAATGTCATAATCAAGCTGTTAGAGAAGTATAAGAGCGGAGAATTAACAATATGAATAATAAGTTTTTGCCCTGAATGCGGAAAACAATTAGAATATCCTTTTTCCTAAAGATATACAGATTTAATCTACTAAACAAGGAGGGCTTGTTTTGTATAAGTTGAAAAATTCATACATTGACAAAATGATAGCAAACAAGCTCTCCAGCAAGGAGATTGATTTCGTCCTTCATATAGCTTTATATCAGGACGAATCCGGATGCGTTGAATCTGTTTATTATTTAGATGTATGTAAAGCAATAAAGATCTCATACCAGAAGTTTTATGATATTCTTTATAGTCTGTATGATAAAGGCATGATCATATACGAAAAGAAGAATTATTCTGATTTTGCTGTTACGCTGCAGGGGAACAGCTTTGATGATGTGGATTATACATCGAAGAACGTTCCCGGATATGTTAATGTGGCTCAAAATGAATTTAATGATGAACAGTTCATGTCATTAAAGGCCGGTTCTAAGCTTCTATATTTGTATTCTCAGCGTTTTATCAACGGCAAGCATATGTTGGTCGAAAACTTCTATAACGAGTTCTGTCGGCTCTTTAACGTGGTCAGAAAGACCATGCAATATTATGTGCATGAATTAAAGGAAGCGAAGCTTCTTTTTATAAACATCAAACGTAACATGGCGTATCATTATGAAATGATGATGAAACGAAGTACGGTCCTTTATCGTAAGCAAATGGATATTCCCAGTGAAAATCATACTTATGAGAATAACATTGCTTCTCTGATCCGAAGAAACTTTAAGAGGTATCTTCCGGATCCAGCTGCAGGAGATCCCTTAAACCAGATAGCATCTCTAGTTACACAGAAAAGATCAAAGCAGCATAAGAATATCGTAGATCTTCTTATTAATGCTATTAAGTCAAGTATAAAACAGCAAAAAGACGAAGGACAAAAGAACCCGATCCTGAATGCGGCTCTGGTCAATAAATGGTTCTCGGCGGCTCAGGAACAGCAAATACTTTTAAAATACGGAATAGGCTGAAACGTGCATACAACACGTTTACATAGAATACAATAAAAAGAGTATATCGATTAATTCGTTGACATACCATCCATTTTTCTCTCCTTTTTACAGGAGCGGATCCATTAGCCCGGGATTCCGCTCCTGGTTTTTGTTTATCTATTCAATTATTGAGGATAGCAAGCTGGCATTTATTCAATTAATGAATATATCAGATATCTAAGTATTCAAGTATTGCTTACTTTCTGATATATATGTATTCAAGTTTCTATACTGCTTACTATTTGGGCTTTTCAAGATATATAAGGGTTTGAAACAGTTTAGGATAAATCATTAATTTTCTTTCATTTTTATTTGATTTTCTATATATCATTTATGCTTTCTTTTATACTCCGAAAAAATTGTTTATGTATTTTCTGAAATCACCAGCAAAGATACACACTCTGATGACAGTAATGAACAATTAGAAAACAAAAATTTTTTCATTTTGATACTTTAGCTTTTATTTCTTTTCTTTTATATAAAAAAATACTTACTTGATGGTTTAAGATTAAATAAATAGACTTAGTAGGTGATTTGATGGTAATAAATAAAAGTACTGGAGAAGCAATATCTTATTCTCCGGAGGAACGATCCGAAGCATTGGAAGTCAGTCTGACATCTTTAGCAACATCCATGGGATATACCGTAATAAGAGAAGGCAAGAACTATTCATTAAAAGAAATGGATAGTCTTGTTATTTATAATGACAGGTCCTGGAACCGCTGGAGCGGCAAAGGGATGATAACCGGCGGTACCCAGATCGATTTTCTGATGGCTTTCGGTAATGTTTCGTCTGCAGCAGAGGCTATTCGTCAGCTTTTATTATATAAAAACAGCGGCAGAGTCTCTTGCTGTCAGGTGTCTGCAGAAGAAATATCCCAACCTGTACAAAAAAATATGGTCCTGCCGCCTAAAAATAAGGACTATCGCCGTGTATATGCTTATCTGATGCAGACCAGAGGATTATCTAAAGATGTTATTTATGATTTTATCCATCAAAAACTGATATATGAAGATGCTCTTCATCATAATATTGTATTTTTAGGCTATGATCCTGAAGGAAATATAAGATATGCCGGTTTACGTGGCACAGCAGATATATATGGAAAAAAGTTTAAAATGGACGTTCCCGGAAATGATAAAAATTATGGTGTAAACATAGTAAATAAGGACAGCCGGGAGCTGTTTGTTTTTGAATCTGTAATAGATTGTATGTCATATATTGATTTAACAGGCGATAATGTATCAAATAAGCTGGTTTTGGGAATGGTTGAAGACAATCCTCTGGAACAGTTTTTAAAGGATTATAGCCATATTTCTGTTATAAATTTTTGCCTTGATAATGATGATGCAGCTAAAAAAGCACTCTATGGCCGAGAGGATAACTCCGGCAACATAACAAAGATTGGTCTGACAGAAAAATATGTGCAGAGAGGCTTTGAGGTAAATGTAAAAATCCCGCCTTATGGCAAAGACTGGAACGAAACATTATTACATAACAGAGAAATGCAAATTATTGCTGACAATCAAGACATTACAGGCATAAAAAAAGTTGGTAAAGGAAGGTGACAAGCATGGCGTTAGATCATGTTTCAAAATTGTCTGACAGGGCATTAAACTGTTTTGCGGAACTTGCTGATTTTAATTATATCTTATTTATCAAGGATCCCAGCCAGATAGATAAGGCTTATAAGATAGCAGAACGTGAGCTTCATTTATGGTGCTGTCCGGAAGAAGCTCCGCCGGAGGATTATGATTATTATTACAATGCAGGATATGCAGAAGTTGTTGAAGAGGCTTTGGAAAATCAAGGGATAGAAGTGTTATGCTATGACGATATAGATGATGAAATAGAACCGGAAACATACCTTGATAAGGAACTGGATATATTCAGTAAATATATTGCTGAAAATTTGGATGCACTAGGGCGTGATTTTGATCTTTATGAGTATAACGATCAGGTAGATGATCCTGAAGAACATATTGCTATGTTGAAAAAGAGTATAGAATCCGGTAAAACACAGGAAATAAAGACATTTCTTAAAACACTCCAGGATGATAATATTATCTCTTTCAATGACAATCATATTGATGTCCAGGATAATTTAAGAGCTGATTATATCATAAAAAAATTAGATACATATGAATCTATGAAAGCAGCCAAAGAAGCTGTAGAACAAAGAAAGATGGAGCAGGAAACCAAAGATATGGCACAGTTTTTAGGTAAACGACTTCTGCCACCAAGAGGGAGGCGATAAGTTATGGAAGTCATAATAAGCAACAGAGAAGAATTAAGAAAGCTGCTTAATACAATCAACGATAATAGTGCATTTATAATGGAATTTGATAGTAAAGAGGATAAAGAGAATGAGAGAAGTAAAAGAGAATGGCCTGGGGCTGGATCTGGTATACATAAAACTTGAAAAGCAATATACTATGGCGGATGATAAGCCTATCAAGGGACCGGATGATGCTGTAAATGCTCTGGCAGAAGTTATCAAGGATCTTGACAGGGAAGTAACGTGTGTTATCTGCCTGAAAACAAACGGAACTCCGCTCAATGCAAGCATTATTTCTGTTGGAACATTAAATGCTGCCATGATACAGCCAATGGAGGTAATGAAGACTGCTTTGTTATCTAATGCAAAATCTATCATAGTAATGCATAATCATCCGTCCGGCGGTGCCAAACCGACAGTTGCGGACATACAGGTATCAGATCGATTAAATAGAGCCTGTGATTTGATGGGACTGACGCTGGCGGATCATATTATCATAGGTGCTGCATCAAAGGAGTGGTTTTCTTTTCATGAAAAAAGAATGATAGAGCCTTATAGTTTTATGTTCAAGATGGATCTTGAAACTCTGGATTTAGGTAATCAAAAAACTGAACATCCGGATCCGGATACTATACTTGAAATCACCAAGCCCCAAATGGTTGCAGAATCTTCGATTATGCGTCATAATAAGGGAAGGTGAGGATTCATTTGCTCCTATCCGGTAAGAGAAAGGTATTTTAAATAGGCCGATGGTTCTTCGGAATCGTCGGTTTTTATATTAAGAAATATTTGAAAAAAATAAAAAATTTGTCAAAATACATTGACAAAACCGATATATATTGCTATAATAATTACAAAGGAGAAGACTACCTGCAAGCAAGGAGGTCGGAAAAAATGAAGATATCAAAAGTGACTGATGGGATAAAGAATTATTTTAATAGGCACAGGATCACAGCAATACTCCTGATACTTCTCATTGTGCTTAACATAGCCAACATGGTTAAGTACCGGATAAGATTATCAGATCTGTCTAAAATGACAGGTGAATTTGAAGTACAGGAAGTAACGGCGTACATGGAGACTCTAAAGAGCGTACCGTCAGACATTGAGGGAATGTCACAGTATGATAAATACGCTATAGGTCTGGATTATCATAATAATTCAGATACAGATCATGACGGACTTTCCGATAAATACGAGATTGAAAAGTATAAATCGGATCCTCTTAAGAGTTCTTCAGCCGGTGATCTTTATACAGACGGGTATAAGATATCCAAAGGGATGGACATAAATACTTACTATGATTATCAAAATGACCTGGAGTTTGGCAACAATAAGTGCCGGGAAGTTGTCTTAACGGCTCAGACAGCTACTGATTTTAGTGCAGGTATAGAAGAATGTACCACAAGATATTCTCTTGAGAATTGGGGCATTAACAAAGTATATAAGGCATACTTCATCTATAACTTCGCCGGAACCTTCACAACTGACATAAAGCAGCTCCTGACCGATAATAATATATCGCAAAATGAGATATGTGTATGGACATATGAGGGAAGCTTCTTAACATATGGAATGTCAGATTTGAAAGAGTGTAAGTATCAGATAGAGAACGATAAACTGACGCTTGATTACAGCTTTGACAAAGAAAAATACACCTACGTATTCATAACTGAAAAGAAAGGGCTTATCAATTCTCTTCTCTCCGGCTTCGGAGAAAAGAAGATCTCACAAGCAAATGAATCCGGTGTACCTCATTTTTTAACCGTAGGATTTTTCGGAAAAGCCAAGATATATTATCCTGCACTTGACAATAAGACACAGGAAAATGAGATGATAAATAACATAGCATCAGCCTATAAAGCCTACAATGTAGAATTTATAGCATCAACAGAGAATGATATAAAGGCAAAATACACTACCTACAAATCAATCGTTCCCTTCCTTGAGTTTGATGCTTTTAACAAGAAAACGACAGGAATCGTGGATGCTCTGATAACTTATCTGCCCGGTCTTATCTTCTGCTACCAGTATAATGATTATGACAGGGCAACGATAAATGCAGCTGCAGGAGGTAGCAACAGCGAGGACGCAGAAAAGTACAACTATAACAACTACCACACAACCTTTGATCCTAACGTGGATGAACTGCCCTTCCAGAACTTCGGATCCAAATACAGCAGCAAAGGTAATTGTGCCGGGATATGCTATCTGACATGTTTCCTGCACAATCAGGGATATTTTCCGGAAAGCGGATCTTACGGCGATATCAGCTGGAACATAGCAACGGATCCTGAGAACAAGACTTTAATGGATAAAGGATTATCAGATTATAAGACAAAGGATTTTGTAGATAAGAAAGCGAAAAACGGCAACTATCTTGAAGATGGGCTTACCGCAGGGGAACGGGCCTTTATAGATATGATAGGTGCATCATGGAAAAGGACAAATGATGCTTTGGATATGACAAGCAACAGGATCGAGAACAGAAACGGACTATCCTGGGATAACGCTGAAGCAATAATACAGAGACTGGATCAAGGCAAGATTGTAACACTTTCGGTTTACTTAAACGACGGAACCGGACATCAAATAGTATTATATGATTACTACTACGTAAATGAAACAGAAGTAAACTTCAGAGTATATGATTGCAATATTCCGATGAACCATACCGATGGATCTGAATTAAACTGTGACGGAGCCTGCTACCTACAGTGCAAGAAAGTAAAGAACGAGACAGGCGGATATAATATGCTTTATCTCTACTACCCTATCGAAGGAGCTTCTAACTATTACGCTTCCTCGGATCCTACGTTAAGCAACTACAGCATCACAGTAGTATCTGACGAGACTTTAAGCGTATACAACCAATAATTATTACTTCGTGCCGAGTTGGCACGAAGTAGCACCTTCATATGAGGAGGATATATTATGAGAGAAAAAGAAATAATCGCAAGACTTACAGTATTACAACAAGAAAGAAAAGAGCGAGATAAAGATTTACCATTAGGAACACCTAGTTCAATGACACAGGAAGAAATGGATTTGTATATAGCTCTTGAAAATACACCTAAAAAGCGGTTTAAAAGGGTTGCAGATAAAGTAATATGCGGATTTTTAATAAATGCTGTATTGTTTATAATGTGTATCACCCAGCTGATGAAGCTGCTGAGGTAGGAAAGGAGGATCTTTATGAGCCAAATGTTTGAGTATGCCAGAAAGGGAAAGATGGACAGTCTTTCGCCGGATCAACAGCGGTTTGTAGCAATGATGATAGTCAAAGATATTAAAAAGTATGCCAAAACTCATGATGTATCGGAAGAAACCGTTTACAGCCTGTGGCAAAAGGGGATGTTGGGAGCAGACCGCAGCCTTGATTAGTTTTTTCTTTCTAATCGTATCTTTTTGTTTTACGGTTTTTTAATAAAGATAAGTATATAGTTTGGAGTATTTATGGATTTTACGAAGGAAAGCTTTGAAAAGCAATATAGGATTATTTATGATGTTTTAGTTAAAGATAAAGTAAAAAAACAGCAGCGAGCTGTTGTATTCTTAGGCGGTCAGCCCGGTGTCGGTAAGTCAAACTTTTATAGCCAGGATAATAATCTGAACGGTTATATTGTTATAGACGGTGATTCTTACCGCAGATATCATCCTGATTATAATGATATTATAAAATATGATTTTGAGAATTATGTTGAACGTACACAGGAATTTGCAAACCTATGTATTGAGAGACTTATATCTGATCTGTCTGATAATGGATATAATCTTATCATCGAAGGAACCTTAAGAAATCCATCTGTTCCGATCAAGACCGGATTAATGTTGAAAGAGAAAGGATATACAACTGATTTATATATTATAGGCGTTGATGCCTGTATCTCATGGGAGTCAACAATTAATCGTGCAGATGTACTTAATAAACTGGGAGAAGTTCCGAGGCTTGTCCCGATTGATAAGTATAATAACATTGTCAATGCTTTGCCGGATAATGTCGGATTGATAGAGAAATCCAATGTGTTTGATTTTATTAATATTATAGACAGGAATAACAAGATTGTATATTCTTCTACTGTCCATTCCGGTATTACTGCTTCGTCAGTATTAAAGAATATTCTTGATCTTGACAAGTGGAACATTAATTTTCAAAGGTATGCGACAGCTTTTCTGGAAACAAAATTATCATTTTTAAATGAAGAAGTAAAGAAGGTCAAACATGGACGGTAATTATATATTTCATGTTCATTCATGGAGATGTGGTCATGCTGAAAACGTTAGTGATGAAGCATATGTCAGGAAAGCAGTATCTCTTGGTGCTTCATCAATTTGTTTTACGGATCATGCACCTTTCCCCGGTGATCCGTTTCGCTCCAGAATGCGTTTTGAACAGCTGAATGAATATATTTCTACTTTGAAAGAACTTAAAATTCAATACAGGGAATCTATTTCTATTTTTATTGGATTAGAGATTGAGTATCTTCCTTCTTTTAAGTCATATTATGAAGATTTGAAGGCCATGGATGATCTGGATATGTTGCTTCTTGGCCAGCATCATTCAGAATTATCTCCGGGTGTTTATACTTTTCAGTTTGAGAATAAAACCGAAGAATGGAAATACCTTTTTGATGGACAGATGAATGGATTGATATCCGGTTATTTTGATTTTGTAGCTCATCCTGATCGTTTATTTAAAAAAGAATTTGTTTGGACTAATTCAATGTATCGTTCTTCTAATGATTTTATATTAAGAGCAAGAGAGTTTTCTGTTCCTATCGAAAAAAATCTTGCTTCTATAAGATTTGACATGAAATACAAGGACAAATTATGTAAGCAGTATCGAGAAGAGTTTTGGAGACTTGTTCCTGATGACTGTCCGGTTATTACAGGTTGTGATGCACATTCTTTATTTGAATTAAAGGTTTGTTTTTGACTTCGTGCCAATTTGGCACGAAGTAGGATTATGATATTTTGCCCTGCGTTTTAAAGCGCAGGGCTTTTTTTGTTGGGATTTGCTTCGGCTTCTTAAATAGCCGAAGCTTTTCTTTCCGGGGTGTTAGGGGCTTGCCCCTTGCTGCGGATTTGCCTGGCAATCCGGTTGCGAAAATGGAAAACGGAATGAGTTTGCGAATGAAGTGTCCCATTTTTGCGTATCCTGCTAAAGTGTTTTGGTGTTTTAATGGGGTTCATCTAACCTATTTTTGCTTATTCTTTCTTTTACAGGTAAAATATAATTTTTTTCTTTGTTTTTATATAAAGTTTTGATGTTTTTATTTTGTTATCCTTTTTTTAGTGTTTGATTTATGAGGTGTTTCATGGATTTTACGGATTATGATTTGACAGATATTATTGCTATGCTTCATGAAAAATTTCCGGATAAGATGGTGGTTGATATTTCGGAATATGAAAATGAAGATCATCAATCTTTTAAGTTTTTATATGAAACTTTTTCTGATGTTAAATCATCTCTGGAAATGGAAAATGCAAATTTGTTATTTAAGTTCCAGGAACTTGAAAAAGACTATTCTGTTTTAAGGTCTGAGAATGAAACATTGAAGAAAAATAATCAGATGTTATCTGATGATTTTTTCTCTTCGATCAATTCATTTAAAAATGTATTGAATGAAAAGATTTTTGTAATGAATGTGAAAGCTGAGCCTGAGTTTGAGGGTGGCGGAATCTTTGATCTCGAAAGTTTATATAAAACTATTTCCTCCTGTCCGGGGGTTTATGGCTCCTACAGACCGAGTTGGTTTACTCCGGCAGGTATTGAAATGAGTAAAGAATCTGTTTGTGATAAGAATATTCAAAATACAGTTCCTCTTATAACTAAGTATTTGATGTTTTGGAAGTCTAACAGATCTAAATTATCAAATCAGGAACAATGTGCTGGTGTTGCTTCTGATTATGATATTACAAGAAAAAATGATATAGAAGCTCTTTTGAGATCTGATTGTTCAAACGAAGAAAGATATTTGAAGTATTATCTTCTTTCTCCAGGCCTTGACAGAGAATTTTTAAAAACTCTTGATGGTGCTTCTGAATTAAACATTGATGCCAGGCTTGTTATTTCACTTTTAGAACAGCCTAATAGCAGGTTTAACAAAGAGATAATCGAAAGTTTTGTATCAAAGCTTCATAAAGGTACTGAGTATAATCTTAAACAGGAAGTTGCAGAAGATCTTATAAAAGGTAAATGGTTTATTTCTGCTGATGTTAATGGAAAACATGAAGCTTTTCAGCTCGTTCCGGTTTCCATTATTGATAACTTTATTAATAAAATAGATGAGATTTATAATTTCTTAGTTTCCCTTTCTGGCGGTGAACTTTCAGCCGGTCCGTCTGAAAGTTCACCGACTTTTTCTGAAGGTGAAAAGGACATTGAAGATTATGTTATTAATGATTTTGATGACAGTTATAACTCTTCTATTATTGAAATGTTTGATGATTCTATGTTATAACTTCGTGCCGACTTGGCACAAAGTTATTTGATGAGTATTTTTTACTTCGTGCCAAGTCGGCACGATGTTGGTTGGTGATTTTTTCTACTTCGTGCCGACTTGGCACGAAGTAGACATGGATAAATATATGAGTGTTTCAAGAATTAAAATTTCCTTATCTGATGAAGATCTCGATCTTCTTGAACGAAAAAGTACTGATATGGGAATGACTAAATCTTCTTATGTAAAATATTTGATGCTTGAACATGAAAATAAAGTACCGGATGTTTATAAGTATAAAGACCTTATAGCCATTCTTTCTGATATTAATACGACAATGAATGAAATTCTTATCAGTAAGTCTTTTGATATTTCAAAGCAGTTGTTTCTTGAAACTATGATTAAGGATTTTAATGTACAGATAAAAAAATACATTTAATGACTTTGTGCCAAGTCGGCACGAAGTTGGATTTTTGATATGGATGTTGGCATTGTATGCAAGGTTTGGAATATAAGTAGCTCCACAAAAAAGAAGTCATCTGTTAATCAGCTCAGGGACAGTCTCGGCTATATACTTAATGCTGAAAAAACTGATTGTACGGGTTATATGGATCCCATTAACCAGTTAACTCGTGAATGTAAATATATCGAAAATGATATTAAAACTTTTTCCGGTGCTTATGTTGGTGGACATAATGTTTCTTCTACAAATGTAAATGATGCTGTATCTGAAATGATGGATATAAAAAAACTGTATGGCAAGGATGATGGACGCTCTGCCCTTCATATGATGATTTCTTTGCCGCAGGATGAATCTGGTTTGTATAATGCCGAAAAACTAATGCAGCTTTGCAGTTCTGTTTTAAAAGAACTTTTTCCTAATAATCAGGCAATATTTGCTATTCATACTAATACTGATAATCTTCACGCTCATTTGATTATCAATTCTGTCGGATTAAACGGAAGAAAAATTCATCAGCCCAAGGATTATATGATAAATGTTGTTCATCCATGTGTAAACAAATATGCTGCTTCATATGGTTTTACACAAAATCCTAAATGGAAAATGGTTGATGATAAAAGATCATTTAAAAAAAATAAAATGACATTAAGAAAGGCTATTGATTTTGCTATTGAGAATTCTTCTTCCTATGAAGATTTTGTTGAGTATTTAGAAGAAAACAATATAAAGGTTCGTACCGGAAAACATATATCTCTTGTTTTGCCCGGAATGAAAAAAGCAATAAGAACTCATAATCTTGGAGTTAATTATACAAGGGATGCAATAATAGAAAGGATTCAGACTCGTAAAGACAGTTTTGTTTTACCGGATGTAAATAATCATTCTATGAATGACAAGCCTGAAGATGTTATTACTCCTTCAACTTTTAAACTTCAAAAATACAAAGAGCTTTCTGATCAGCAGAAAAAACAGGTTATTAAGCTCCTCCGTTTGGGCAGGAATCCCTGGAGGGAGAACAGACTGATGAACTGGCAACTTAATAAAATTGCTGATGATATTAATGTTGAGAGCCGGGTTCAGTCTTATATAAATTATTATTCATCTGATGGTAGTGTCCAGGGTGCTTTAAAAGGTATGTTAGAAGCAAAAAAGAGTGCTTCTTATGATAAAACATTGATCCGGTATGCGAAGCAGAAATATAAGCCTATCCTTGATATCTATAAAGAGATGAAACAGATAGAAAGAAAATCTTTTCTTTATGAGCATTGCGGGTTTGTTCAGTACCGGCCGTTTTACGAGAAATACAGAGTTCTTACAAGACGTTTAAAGGAAGGCTATGGCAAGGAAGTGTTTGAGGTTGATTCTTTCCTTAATGAATGTGATGAACGTTTATTGTATTCAAAGGCACAGATTAGTGAAATTTCCGAAGAATACAGGGAATTATATAAATATGCAAAGAAACGGGGGTTAACTCTTAATAACGACAAGTCAGATCTGCTTGATATTATAGGTTTTTATGATGATAAGAAGAATGCTCGTACGGGGTTTTCTTCTGCTGATGCTTTTTTCTTATCTTCATCTTCGTCTGATGTTGTTTTAAGAGTTATTAAATATCCTACTATGGATGAACAAGGTCATCTTGTAGAGAGTTATAAGTTGACGGTTTTTGATCGTTCCGGAGAAGTTATTTCATCTGTTTCGAGTACGGATATTGAGGGTGATTTTAAAAGAGAGCTGGAAGAGTTACAAAAAAAGTATGGGGTTTCGGATGTTAAGCGTTTTGATAATTTCATTCTTGCCCGTGAAAACTGTAAGATGAAGGTTTCTTCTGTAAAAGTATCTGATAGTAGTTTTAACAATAATGATTTAGATAATGTTAATACATATACTTTTCCTCAAGCTGTTAATCATGTTGGAGAGACATTTTCTCCTGTGATAGTGAGTGCTGTTAATCCGTTTTATTTTGCTGTTTCTTCTATTGATACAGATAACAGGATTAAGGTTGTTGTTTATGATGATAACCTGACATCTTTAGAGGTTTTTTCTCTTCCTTCCGTTAAGAAGAAAAACTCTCTTGGTTACAAGATGTTATCTGAAGCGATGAATAAATATGGTTTTACTGAAGAAGTTTTGGAATTTAACAGTATTTCTGATGCTAAGTCATACTGTGAAGATAAGAAGAAGGATAACGTAAAGGTTAAAAATTTATGAGTATATTAAATTATGAAAAGGCTTTAGATAGTTCTTCTGATGAATATGATTCTATATTTTTAGAATCGCAGATATATGAGATTTCTTCTCTTTATGAACATAAGGATTTAAAGAGAGATTTTATGAATCTGAAGTCCAATATAGTTGATCTTAATACTGCTAATATTATTAACTGTGTTACCGGGACGGAACAGGATTTTCTTATGCTTATGAATAAGGCAAAGGATTATCTTGAGACTACTTCCGGTTTAAATGAACTTGGTAAATCAAAGGTTTTGGAACTTTTTCAGGATTGTGTTTTTGGATATTATATTTTGACTCCGCTTCTTAGGGCGGCTGATGTGTCTGATATTAAGGTTTATAGCTGGAACAGGATTACTTGTAAATCCAATGGAAAGAGATATATTACTAATCTTTCTTTTGCAAGCGAGGATGATTATAATCGCTGGTTTGACAGGATTCTTAGAATACAGCGGCTTAATTTTTCAGAAGATAGTTCGCTGCAGCATTGTACGGATCGTAAAGGCGTTGATAATTTCTTACTTCGTATCGATGTTCAGCTTAGATATGTTGTTTCTACAGAATATAATAACATTCACATCAGAAAAATACCGAAGGTAAAATATTCCTGGGATTATTTAAAGGATAATGGAATGCTTGATGATGATATGATTGATTATTTAAAGGACCGTATAGCAGCCGGATATGGTTTTCTTATTTCCGGGCGTGGCGGATCCGGCAAGAGTACATTACTTAATAATATGATCGATCTTATACCTTATGATGAGTCTATTCTTGTTTCACAGGAATCTGATGAATTATATTCCGAGACTCATCCTCAGATCCAGTTTGAACATACCATGCAAGTCCGTCGTGACGGTGTTGATATTTTCTTTTCTCTGGAGGACGAATTACGTCTTGGTCTTTTACAGGATATTGATAATTTTGTTATAGGTGAAATTAAAGGCGGTGAAGCGTTGTATTGTTTTACAACTGCTATGAGTACCGGTGCAAGGTTTTTTGGTACTATCCATGCCAATAATGCAGCTGGATCTGTTCGCAGGCTTTGTCATTGTGCCAGGTATATTTCTGATTATTCTGTTGAAACATTAGAGGAAATGCTTACTGCCACTCCGTTTTGTCTTATTCATATGAGTTTTTTCAGTATTGATGAGATTCTTGAGGTTGAAGGCTGGGATCCTGACAGGTTGCAGCTAAATTATAAACAAGTTTATCTTAAACAAAGAGGTAGAGCATGAGAACAAAAGAAAAAGTTAAATCTGGTAATGTTAAGCCGAATAAGGCAAGCACAAAGCCTGTTAAAAAGAATAAAATAAGAGAAGAAAAGCCTGGAAAGAAGAATATTCAGAATAAATCTTTAAAGAAGCAGATCAAGGCTATTAACAGCTCACTTATTTATCTTACAAAAGATAAACAAAAAGAACTGGGGGTTTTATCTGTTCAAAAGGATGATGGTGTATTTTTCTGTAATGATGGCTCTTATAAGAAAATATATATGTTTAAGCCTGCGACGCTTGGCAATAAAAGAGCTGCTTTTATTAAGGCTTTGACTGATCGTTATAATAATCGCATTCGTTTCAGTTTATGTGCAAGGAATATCAATAATACTGTTTCGTCTTATATGTTTATGACTGTCTCTTTTCAGGCAGATTCATATTATGATGTTAGAAAAAAGATTGTTGAATTTGAATCGTCTTTTCTGAAAGATATCTGTGCTTATTTGGAGATAGGTATTTCTCCCTGTTCGATTGATACTTCTTTGTCTTTTATCAATATGATGATTTCTGGTGAAATGAAGGTTTATTCTTCGGATATTTTGTTTCAGAAAAAATCTCCGAATCTATTTTTGCCTCTCAATGACTCAAAGGATGGGTTCTTTACTGTTGGGAAACAGCAAGGTGTGTCCTTTGTAGGTAAGAATGTACTTGATCCATCTGAAGATGTAATTCGATATATTAATCTTTTGGAGGGTACATATTACTTTGTTGTTGAGATTCAAGGTTTTAATGAAGAGGAAGTGCATTTATATAATTTTTCTCTTGATTCAAAGTATTGTAAACGTCAGGAGGATGATGATTCTATTCATCATATTAATATGTCTTATTATTTTACATATCTCAGTCACAAATCTGAAAATGTAAAAAGTGTTTATGATAAGTCGTTTAAATGGTTTGATTCAAAAGGTATTCAGATTATGCCAGGCATTGGCTGTGAGAAGGAAGTGTTCTTTTCTGATTGTACTTTTGGTCTTACCGATTTTCATAATTTTCAGGTTTCTTCTCCGGAGATTGCCGGAAAACTGTTGTTTTAATCTTATTGTGAAAGGATGTTTATATGGCTCTTTTAAAAAGCAGATATGCTAAAACAAAAGAATATGATAAGCCGCTTTATGCCGAACCGACTTCTACCGAAGAAATTTTTAGTGTTAAAGCTATCGATGAGTCCGGTATTTTTGTTTTAAATGATGGTAAATTTTCTAAATGCTATGTTTTATCGGATATTAATTTTGCCGGAGTAACTGATGAAGAACAAAAACGTATTATTATTAATTTTAGTCGTGTGCTAAATTCTATTTCTTGTCGTTTTTCATATACTGTGGCCAATGAGTATGTTGATGGCGATGCATTTAATGATATGATTTTTTATAAAAAGAAGGAGAATGATCTTGATGATCTCAGGGATGCTTTTAATGAGATAATTAATGATAAAGTTTCTGATGCCCGTCAGGGGCTTTATCAGACTATTTATTTTACTCTTACTCTTGATGCTGACAGTATTGATGAAGTTAAGGGTTTATTTGGTTCTGTTGAAGCATCTCTTTCTAAGGCTCTTATTCAGATTGGTATTGATGGTATGGCCGGATCCACTATGGAGGCTCTTAACATTGACCAGCGTATGCAGCTTTGGTATAACTTTACTCATTCCGGTATTGATAGTCATTTCAGATTTAATTATGACCGTTTATATGCTGCTCACAGGGATTGGGTTAATATCGTTAGTCCGCAATCCATGGATTTTTATAACGATTATTTTGTCATGAACGGTAATCGTTTCGGGCGTGTTCTTTTTATCCAAAAACATGCCCAGTCTTTGGAATCGGATGTTATTTCAGAATTATCAAAAATCAATGCTTCTACGTATTTTACGGTTAATAGTGAAATTCTTGAACTTTCCGGTTTTAAACAGGAAATTAACAGGAAGTTTGCTTCTGTTGGTATGAAGATTGAATCTGAAAAACAACGTAACAGGAATAATAATGATTTTCTTTCGGATGCATCTGATAAGCTGCTTTCAGAAAAAGATGCTCTTATTAATCTTTCCCGTGATGTTGAATCCGGGGATAATCATTATTTCAATTCTACAGTTTTACTTATGTTTTTGACCAACAGTTATGAAGAGATGGTTGATGTTACTAAGAAGATTGAGGCTATTTCCGGAATTAAGTCATTTGTTTTCAAGCCGTGTTTTAATAAGCAGCGTGAAGGCATAAATTCTTGTTTTATGTTTGGATTGCAAGAATTTAAACGCTGTACTAATTTCAGCGCTCCCTGTGAAGCGATGTATATGCCATTTAAGACCCAGGAGCTTAATGATGATAATGGCTGTTTTTATGGCATTAACCGTTTGTCTCAAAATCCTATTATTGCGGATAGAAAGAGACTTCAAAATGCCCAGGGCGTTATTTTAGGAAAAGCCGGTTCTGGTAAGTCTGTTTTTGCGAAGATGGAGATTCTATCTAATGTGTGTCTTCATCCTGAACAGCAGACTATTATTATCGATCCTCAGAGCGAATATAAAAGACCTGCGAGCTTTCCCGGTGTCAATGGCACTATTATTTCGTTTGATTCCAACAAGGATATCTTTATTAATCCTATGGATGTTAATTTTGATGGTGTTGATTATGCTGCTTTACAGGAGATTAAATCAGACAAGGCTGATTTTATCTTTACCCTCTTTGCAAGCTGTATTGGAAGGGATATTGATGCTGTCGAAAAAGGTGTTCTTGACAGTGTTGTAGGTGAGGTATATTCGGAAAATTATGCTTATCGCTTACGTTTAAATGGAGAAGATGTTATTCAGAATTCAGATTTTGTTACTCCAAGATATATGCAGAAAGATGAAGAAGAAGTTCTTGTTTCTACTGATCTTAGCCCCGAAGAACAGGAACGTTTATATAGTCCTACATTACAGGATATTTATCAAAAGTTGTTGGATCGTGTTAATGATCCTGTAGCCAGGAGTCTGGCCGGACATCTTCGTATTTTTGTTTCCGGTTCTTTAAATCAGTTCAATCATCGTACAAACGTTGATCTTAACAAGAATTTTCTTATTTTTGATCTTAGTGGTATCAAAGCAAATTTAAGAGTTACCTGTATGCTTGTAATGCTTGAGATTGTACGTAACAAGATCAGAAGTAATTTTGCTAAGAATAATTGGACCAATGTATATATAGATGAGTTTCATGAGCTTTTATATGTTCCTGCTGTTGCAGATTTTGTTATCAAGCTTTGGAAAGAGGTCAGAAAGGTTAAGGGATGCATGACGGGTATTACGCAGAACATGACGGATCTTCTTAATAATTCGCCGGATTCTGCCCGTTTGGCCGCCATTCTTTCTAATACGGAGTATTTTGCTATGCTTAATCAGTCTACTATTGACAGGCGTATGCTTGCTGATTTTCTTCCGTCCATCAGTCCTGCAATGTTTAACTTTGTTGAGGGCGCATCTTCCGGTACCGGATTATTAAAAATGGGTGCAGTTACAGTTCCTTTTGATCTTTGTATGAAAAAAAGTTCTCGTCTTTATAAATTTATTAATACTGACGGAAGTGAAGGTGTTGGAGCTATTTAGTTTTTTGGTTTGAAAGAGGTGATTATATGTCTGATTCATTTAAGGATAGGTCGGGTTCTTTTGGTTCCAGGTTGTCTGCTTTTAATGATGCTGAGGAGAAAAGGCCAAAACCTGCCTTTTCGGAGTCAAGTGCTGTTCATAAAAAAGTTATATCCGGTACACAGGCTGATTCCGACCTTGAAAAGCATATTTCTCAAGGTGGTTCTGCTACTGCAAAGAATGTTGTTATTGATGATAGGTATATACATTATGTAGATTTTGATAAAAAAGGCAACAAAGTTGATAAGATTGCTGAAAGGGTTTCTGAAACTAAAGCAGGTGATGGTGCTGAATTTAAACATCGCTATAACAGAAACGGTAAATTGATTGCCAGTGTTAAGTTATCCAAAGATCTTGAACGTGAATCATCTAATGGAAAACTTAGTAAAGGTGTTTATGACGGAAGAAAGACAGCTCAGTTTGTTGAAAGCCTGCATGATAAATATGATGTATTTTTAAAATCTTCCGATGAAGAAACTCTTGATACTAAACTTGATGATCGGTCTGAACGTTTTTTGTCTCATGTTGATCGTAATATCAGGCGTAAAAAAAATCGATATCATTCGATCAAGATCAATTCAAAAAAAGATATCAAACAGATAAAGAAGGAGTTTAAAGAAGAAGAAAAGCATAACAGAGAGCTTCTTGTTGATTTATGTTTTAATAAATCTGATTCATCTTTTGTATCTGAATCTTCTACTTTTTTTGGTGTTACTGATAATAAGTTTCTGGATTCGGATAGTCGCAAGATGAATTCTTTTGTTACAGCAGCATCTATTTACGGCGGATATCGGCCGGGTGATTTTATTTCTAACAAGGATAATGCTGCTGTTTTAAGTGCTTCTCTGAATAATAATACTTCTCCTTATATTTCCGGTACTGTTGTTCCCAAGAAGAATGCTGATTCTATTTCGGTTTCCAGTTCTGCTATGTTTGAGAATGATTCAAAATCTTCCAATGTTGAAGTTTTGCCTTTTGCTGTCTTAGATGCCCAGGCTATTGAGCATAGAACTATGACTAAGCAGGAAATGCTGGAACAGAAAAAGGCTGAAAAGAAGGCGGCAAAAAAAGCTGAAAAAAAACAGATCAGGAAACAGGCTGTTGTAACTTCTGTTTCTAATATGCTTGAAACAAAAAAAAATTTGTCAAATGAACTTATGGGGAATGGCCAGCTTACCGGAGATCTTATTGTTGACGGCTATTCCGGTGTTACAAAAACTATTGGCACAATCTTTTTTAATGAAGTTAAATATTATGCAGGTTATGCTGTACGTCAGGTCGGAAAAATCCTTGCAAAATTATTATCTGCGATTGTTGGAATTATTGGAAACGTGTTTCCGGTTGCTATTATTATAGCTATCCCTCTTTTGCTTGTTTCTATGTTTTGTTCTCTTGTTAAAGGAATATTAAGTTCTTTTGACTCTGAAGGAGAATATACTTTAAGTGTTAATTCTTCTAATGATTTTGTAGGGGATCCTTTGTCTGATGAGGAGATCGAGGTTATTATGAATCAGCTTATGGCTCAGTATAATTTAACTGTTGAGCAACGAAATGCTCTTCAATATGCTTTAAGGGCTGTAGGGTGTGCTTATGATCAAGATTCTCATGGTAACCATAGTGATAAGGTCTATGATTGTTCTGAACTTGCATATCTTGCTATGCAAAAGGCGGGTGTAGATATTAATATCGTGGGTCATGTTGCTGCAGACCAAGCAAAGGGTCTTGAACAAAATGGTTATCGTGTTGATGATGGTGAATCGTTAAAGCCGGGTGATCTTATATTTTATAGCTATAATGTTAACGGACGTTATAAAAATATTAGTCATGTAGCTATATATATGGGTAAAGTTAATGGGGTTGACCGAATGGTTGAAGCAGCAAATGAAACCCAGGGTGTTATTATTTCTTCTGTCAATCCTAATAACATAAAAAGTATTTGTCGTCCTTTGGGTGGTTGATCGGAGTAGTTTTTTTTCTCTTTTAATTAAATGTTTCCTTTAAAGGCAAGATATTTTTGTTTTTTGTTTTTTTATATAAAACATTAATATCTTGTCTTTGTTATTCTTTCCTTAGTTAGTTTTAGGAGGTGCTTTATGTCTGATGAAATTGCTCAATTAGTTCAGGTTGAGATGGAAGGATTTAAATTTGTTGTTAAGGGCGGTGTAGAGGTAGCACAATTTGTACTTCGTGCTCTCCGATCCTTGATCAATTATGGAAAGGATAAGAAGGAAGATATCTCTGATAAATTATTGAATAAACCTGGTGAGAAGAAAAATCTTGCTGAAATATTATCTATATCTAAATCAGCCGGGGGTGTACCTCAGCCTTTAAATGTTCGTTCTGTTGATCTTGAAGAAGTTATTCGTATTGGAACAGAAAAAGGACTTCATTTTTGTAGGGTTGTTGACTTTATTTCTAATGACGGGTTAACCCCGTTGATGGTTCCTTGTCAGGAAGTTGCTGCTTGGGGACAAATCTATAAGGCTGTTGCTGAAAAGCGCCTTAGTGTTGATAAGGCTATTGTCAATTCTTATGATCAGGCGATGGATGAGGTTAGAGAACAGATTCATAGTTCCTCTGGTAATACGAAAGAGTTAGAGGTTCAATTTGAAAATCTTATGCAGGCTCGTGAGGAAGCTGATAAATGGGTTAAATATGGCGAAGATATTCAGAAGTTATCTGATGATAAGGTTTGTTATGACTTTAATGAGTACCTTGCTCAAAGCAAAGGAACGGATTTTGAGAAGAATCCGGAGCTTGCAATGGCTGAATATGAAAAAGGGGTTGAGTTAGGTGCAAAGTTTTTCTGCAAGGACTGTTTTCAACCTGTTCGGGATAAGAGTTTAATGCCTGACAGTTCGTTTATGTTTTATATTCCTGATTCCGGTGTAATGGTTACCAGGGAATTCAAGTTAGATGATAAGACTGGTATTGTATATTCTGATTATTCTTTTAAATCACCTAATGGCGAGATGTTTTCTTATTCTGATCATAATCTTACAAAAAAAGACTGGAATGATTCTGTTTTGCCGGAATTTATGACTAATGCGGGCATATTGGAAGGAACGATGAGTCGTTCTTTTGATAATAAGGAGAAGCTGGATCTTTATCTGCAATATCATAACAAGGTTGCTAATCCGGCGAAGGAACGGATAGAGAAAAAATTGATGGAGGGTTCCGATGTTTTTTCCAATGCAGAAGCAAAAGCTGATGTTTTAGAAGCGGTTTCTGAACTTGATAAAGGTATTGCTTCTGCGTCTACAAAGCAATCTATTGAGGTTGTATGCTCTCCGGATAAGTTCCTGATGCGTGACGGAAAGCTTACTCTCAAATTATCTGATGATGAGATGCTGCAGTTTTCTTCTGTTCAGAATGTAGCCGATATCGCTGGTCATAATTCTTTCAGGCTGAAGATCTCCGAAGCTGATAATCCTACTCTTGTAAAGCTTGATGGTGATAAGAAGAATAGTATTCCTATTTCATTGAATGAAGCAAAAGCAAAAATGGATGAGGTTTTTTCTTCTGGCGCCAAGATCATTTCAGAATCAAGCAATATTATAAGAAATAGCAGGTAGTTTTATGTCATCTTCAGTTGTTGTTGAACAGGATTCCTTAAAAAAGAAACTTATACGTTATTTCATAGGATTTGTATTTGTTTTATATTTGTCTATTCTTTTTGGAGCTTGCTGGCTTCCCGGTGCAGATATTGGAGAATGGTTCGATAATTTTTATTTTTATGTGTTTGAAAAGCATCATTTTTTGATTTTTGCGATTACTCCGGCTACATTTGGTGTTCTTTTTATTTTTGAATTTATCTGGACTCTTGCATATCTAGTCATGATAACGAAGATCCAGCACCCTTTTGCCGGAAGAGAATACGGTGATTCTAAATGGGGATCTGCTGATTCTTTTTCAAAGAAATTCGGGAATAATGACAGCAAACATGTTGTGGAGATAGATTTTGGTGATATGCCATCCCCGTCTGTTCCTTTGACTGTTAATACTCATAATTACTGGCTTGCTGAAGGTGTTTATCTGAATATTGACAATAAGCTTACTTCTAATCTTAATATTGAGGTTATCGGTCCTCCGGGTACCGGTAAATCGTTCAGGCTTGTAAGACCTATGCTTAGCCAGTTATCCGGCAGCTTTCTTGTAACTGATCCCAAGGGTGAGCTTTCACAGCAATGTGGTCAGTTTATGGAAGATAACGGATACGGAGTATTTGTTATTGATTGCGAATCTGAAGCCGGAATGTTGAACAGTCATCATTTTAATCCTTTTAATTATCTTGAGACTGAATCTGATATTTTAAGTCTTTGTGAAATTCTGTTTAAGGCTACAAAAGATTCTGACGCTTCCAGCGGAGATCAGTTTTTTGAGGATATGGCACAGGTGCTTTTAACATCAATTTTTTATTTGATGCATTATACATATCCCAAGTCAATGCAGGACTGGAAGCATTTTGTGGAGCTTCTTAACAGTGATACGGTAAAGGCTAATCCCCAGACAGGTGCTATTGATACGTCGGATCCGAACTGTCTTATGCAGCGTTTTAATACAGCTAATGAAAAGTGGAAGGCTGAGCATAACGGTGAAGATCTTAAAGGTTTTAAAGATGTTGAAAAGATCTATACAAATGCACAGGAGACAGCATCTTCTATTGTTGCTTCTCTAGATGCTCATTGCAAATATATGAAGCTTGATTGTGTAGTAGATCTTTTATCTACTGATGATCTTGATTTTACCAGGACCTTTGGCCATGCTCTGAAGTCAAAGAAATCTCCTACCGGAAAGTACATTCTTTTTATGGTAACGAGTGAGAGTGTCCGTCATTTTGACTGGATCCCTTCAATGATATATTCGCTTTTTATTGATAAGCTCTATGCTTTGACAAAGAATGATCCTTCTTTACATCAGTGTTTGCCTGAACACCTAACCTTCCTTATGGATGAGTTTTACAATGTTACATTACCTGATTCTTTTGTCGGTCTTACATCTACTATGCGTTCAAGAGGAATCAGTGTTGTAATTATCATTCAGAATCTTCTGCAGCTTAAAGATAAATTTCCTAAGAATGACCAGGACAAAAATCTTCGTTCTAATATGTCTACTACAATTGTGCTTGGTGGACCGGATATGGAAAGCTGTAAAACATTATCCGAGGAATTTGGAAAGCATACCATACATAAACAAACTACTGGATTGACTAGAGGCGGACAGGGAAGTTCTTCGGAAAATGAAGATGTTATGGAACATTCTCTTTTCCCGGCTGACAAGATTTATACCATGGCTAAGGATGGTCCCTGTGCTGTCAAGGTTAAGGGTGCGGATCCTTTGTGGGTTAACAAGGTTCAGTTTCAGAATAGTCCCCTTTGCCCGCTTCTTACTCGGAAAAATCCTTATAGGATTAAGCAAAATGAAATATTCAGGCCTGTTAAATATGATTTTACAAAAAGTCCTATTGATCAGTTGCCTAAAATCTATTTCGGTGAAGATGCTGATCTTTTATTAAAACAGGCTGAAGAGCAGGGAGTTAGAGTTGCTGTTATGAATGAATCTGATCTTGATGCTATTTCGGTATTGGAGGATAAAAAGCAGGATCTCCCCGGAGTTAATGCTTCTACGAAGGAGTTTTGGAAAAATGTTTATAAAAAGACTGCAGGTGTAATAGAAGATGAAAAAAAATCAATTATTTCCTTTGATTTTTATTCCAATGATCAGATTGTTGTTGTACAGATGCTTAAAAATGCAGGCTTTTCGGGTTTACAGATAAATGCTATGTCCGGTCTTGTAAATAAGGATTATAGCTTTGATGAACTTACGAAGCTGTTTAACAAGGATATGGCCGCATCAGAAATTAGTGAGTTTTCAGAACGTTTATTAAATATCAATACAAAACAAATAGTTTGAGGAGGATTAAGTTATGTTTTTATCAAAATTCAAGAAGGTAAAGGAAATTATAATGGATAAAGTTTTGAAGATCAATTTGGTCAAAAACAGTGTTTTGGTTGTTGTTTCCGGTTGTATTTCTTCAATGTTTATTTCCAATCCTGTATTTGCTGCTGGTGAGAGTTATACCGGTCCCGTTGAAAAATTGAAAAATGTCGGAATTGCTGTTGCAGGAGCTGCTGGAGTTATTGTTGTCCTATATGGAGTTGTAAAGTTTGCTGAGAGCTTTCAGAAGAAAGATCAGAATGGAGAATATTCTGCTGTTTATACGATTGTTGCCGGCGGAATACTTGTTGGTGCTTCTGCTGTTTTGACTGCGTTAGGTGTATAGTTTTTGATTTTTAAGGGGTATTTATTATGTATGATGCTGCTAGCGCTTTATATAATGCCGCAACTACTCTTTGGGATAATTTTATAAATATTGCGATGCAATTATTTAAAACTTCACCTTTAACAGTTAACGGATCGGTTTATTCCATTGCGCATAGTTGTTTTAATGCTTTGGCAAGTATATCACTACCTCTTGCAATAGTTTTTTTTCTTATTGCTATTTTAAAAGAGGTGATTTCTTCTCCACCTGAACAGCAGGCTCGCCGATTTTTATTTTCAGCTTTAAAATTTGGCATTATTGTTGGTATCATAGCGAATTTATGGACGATTATGGGAGTTATTGTTGAAATTTCAGATGGAATAACAAATGCTGTTGGTGCTGGGGATGTTTCTTTATCAATTCCTACGGATTTAGACAGTATTGTTAAAACGATCTGTGAAAAAGAAGCTTCTCCCCCCGGTCCTTTTAATGATCCTATTGATTTTGTTTTACGAATTGGTGATGAGCTTGCTCGTTGGTTTAGTGAAACCATATCTTTTTTGCTTCAAAAAATCGTAGTCATTATTACAGCTTTTGCTACATTAATATTGATTATTTCTTCCGGCATTACAATTTTAAATTGTGCTTTTCAAAGAATTATTAAGCCTTTAGTTTTATTGCCTTTTTCGACAATAACTATTGCTGCGGCTGCTGGATCTGGAGAAGTGGAAAGGATTTCAACGAGTTATCTTAAATCTTTTTTCGGATTGTGTATTTCAGGTGCTTTTATGATTATTTGCATAAAGCTTGGCTCTGCTTTAATTAATGGTGGTTTAATCCAAATTAACGGGGGCGGTGGTTCGGATATGCTTTCTTTTTTGTTTTTGGCTGTTCAATTTGCTGTGACTCCTCTTGTTATTGCCGGATTGATTAAAAATGTTGATGGTATGATTGCCCGGTTCCTGTAATCAAAGTGAGGTGTTTTTCATGGCTATAATGAATAGAAATGTAAATCTTGAAGAGATTAATACAGATGCTTTTATGGGAATTTCTTATCTGAATTTTCAGTCTGTTCCGCAAAAGATCATATTTATACTTGGCGTTGTAATCGCTATTGCGATTAATCTTTTAGGTAATTTTTTATGGAATATAAATACCATGGCTATTATTGGTGTATCTCTTATTCCTCTGCTTATATGTGTATTATTCGGATGTAATTATAATGAAGATCTTTCTTTGTTTCGATATATAGTTCTTATTGTTTCTAATCCGGTTAAGCATCTAAATTCTAAGCCCACCGAAGATCTTGAGTCGCTTAGGAATAAAGCTACTTTGCTTAAGCAGGAAGAAGAAGCCCTGGCTTCTAAATCGGCCATGGTTACAAATGAATCTCAAAGACGTCTTATTAAAGTATTGGTCTTTGGCGTTATTGCATTTATTGTTTTTATAGTAGCTTTTATTGTTGCTATAAATCTTTTAAAGGATGAGGATGTTCATCATACCGTTTCTTCTATGGTGGATATTATAGGATCGAATGTTGGGGCGTAGGATATGAAAAAAAAATTGTTTTATGTTTTATTTGCTCTTGTCGGGATTGTTGTTTTCGGGTTTATTCTTGTTCGATATGATGTTATCAGCTTTGAAACTCTTTTAGGACAGACCAAAACAGTTACTGAAGCATCATCTGTCGATGAACTTACCAGTGGTTATTATTATATCTGGCATAATCCTGACAGTAATAACATTTTTGATGATCTTTCTGAACCGGGAGATAATATTATTTTTACTCTCTGTCCTTCAGGAGATGTTAACTGGGACAGGGATGTATATGTTAATCATATGATATGGTTTACATCTGCAAATGATTATTCTATACCGACTCTTTATCCCGGAGACAAGCTTCTTTATGTATCGGATAGATCTATTCCGTATAAGGGTATTACCTGGAATCGTTTCTGTGATTATGGATACACTATAGGTGTGGGTAATCTTGTGGGTGATGATAGTGATCATTATCATATTGTAAGTGAAAACGGAAAGAATTTTAAAGGATATGTATATGACAAATCCGATGCGGTGGATTTAAATTCGTATGCTGGTGTAACGGATCTGTTTTTAGACAAGGTTGGCGGTGTTCCTGTTCGGAAAAATTCTATTTCGGAAGGAGGTACGGTTTCTAATCTTGACAAAGATCAGATGTATCTTTGCGAATGGTATACCGGATCTTTTTATCAGGATTTTGAAATGACAGCAGATGTTCATGCTTTTTGTTTTTTAGAGGAGTTCACTACTAAGGACTATGATTTTTTACATAGCAATGTTATAGAAATTACCATACCGGAGTGGTTTAAGACCGGATATTACTATGTAAATGGAAGCGGATTATTCCGGTATATATCAAGCAGTGATTCTAAATTATATAATGGAGAAGCATACGATCCTTCTGTGAATTGGAACGATCCCATAATTCTTCATGATGTTTATAATAATATCATTTACGATCCGTCCCAGGGTATTGATAAGAGGAGTGAAGCTATAGCTCCCGCTACTGTCAATTATCATTCTGCATATGAAGGTTTATCTCAATCTGATATTGATTATCTTCAGAGGTTAGGACTTAACCCGGATGATGATTCAAAATTGCATGATAATGGCGAGGGTGATCCTGGCCGGCCTGCATCTGGTTCGCAAGTTTCAAGTAACGTATTACATTAACTTATAGAAAGAGGGATTTTAATGGAAAGAATAGTTGTTAGTTCTAAGGATATGACAAATAAGGAGGTTGATGCTTTATTTGAGAGTATCATTGATTCAAATGAGGTTTTGTCAGGTTTTTTGATGGATAATCTCGACAGAAATTCTTCGGTTTGTATCAGTTATGATATTTTAGATTTCTTTGCTCAAAATGCAGCATCTTTGGGCGATAACAGGGAGTTTCTGTTTAATATTGTTGATTTGTCCTGCAATCCGGAAATGTCGCTGGATCATATCAAGTTTGTTGTTGACTATTTCAAAGATATGTCTGATGTAAAAATGTCCTTTGACGATTTTAATGCTGTTTTTTCTGCTTGCGTAGCTAAAAATATTCCGTTATCAGAGATAAAGAATCTGTTTTATTCCAACAAAGATGCTGTAAATATTATTGAAGAGATTGATTCTTATATGACTGTTTCTGAACATGATACTTCTGAAAAAATTCGTAATAATGATACATCATTATCTGAAAAGCCCATGCAATCTTCAGGTGTTGTTTCAGGGTACAAGGATAATGGTGTTTCTTCCGGCGTGGTTCGTTCTTCTGGTCCTTTATCATCTGATGTCGAATTAGTCGATAGTGTTCTTGCAGTTATGACAGCTCAGAATGAAACAGATCTTGATGTCATACATTATACTCAAGAAGAACTTTCATGTTTTGGTGATAAGCTGCAGGCTCTTTTATCTGATATTAATTTATTTTCTGCTGATGCAGTTAATAACATGAAGAAGTTTGAAGAGGAAAATCGTAAGCTTCGTGCTATGGTTTCTGTTTTGAAAAAGCTTCTTTCTTCAAAACAGTTTGAGATTAATGTTCTTACCGGAGAAAATGAACGTCTTAATAATAAAGTTCATGATATGGAGTTTTCTGTTATGAAGCATGATGCTGTCAGCAAGAAGTTTCAGGAAGCACTTAATTATGCTAATTCTGAACTTGGCAGCGAATCGACGGCTTATCTGCCGTAAAATCTGGAGGGATTTTAAATGACTAATGAAACGAGACTGAAGCTTTCTACTCTTGCAAATGGAATTGATGAATCTTTAGAGGAATCCTGTACAGAATTAAAGAGTTTTATTAATCAGATTTGTGATGATGAAAACTTTGATGAGCAGGCCGGGAAATATATCATTGATTCTTTTGACGGTCTAAACGATCAGGTTGTTCCTCTTCTCCGTAAGATTTATATCCTTCATAAAGGCTCTGAATGGTATAGGTGTATATTGTTTCTCTTTGATGAAAATATAGATCTTGTTGACTGTGAAGAGCTTTTAGTTAAAGCTATCATATCTGACATGAAGTGTGAAGAATTTGATGAAATATTAAAGGATTCTTCTAATCAGAATGAGTTTAAGAGTGTTTTAATGCATTATCTTGAATCACATCATGGTATTGATAATGAGAGTATTTTTTATGAAAAGGAGCTAAGCCAGGATTACATAGTTCATTTAAAGAATGAGAATCAGGAGCTTAATGAAAAGAATAAGGAACTTCAGAAAGATTTGGAAGTATGTTATGCCCATATTACAGATCTTTCTACTGAAAAGGATAAGGCTGTATCTTCTAAAGAAGAATTAGATAAAGAAATTAATCGTTTAAAGAAAGAGCTTAATCATTCCGGTTCTGCTTATACTCTTCTGGAAATGAAGTATTCAAAGAATAAGGAACAGCTTGAACGGTTAGAAAAGAAAACCGAACAGCTTTCCCTTGAGGTTCGGGATGCGTCCGGTCCTTCTCCTGCCGAGATTAATGTGGTCAAAGAGGAAAATTCTTCGTTAAAAGAAGAGGTTGACCGTCTTAACAGTGTTATTGTTGAACTTCGTGAGGAGCTGTTTGGTGTCAAGGAAGAACTTGAAAAGGCAAAGGAGCAGCTTGCCCCTCCTGAATCAGATTATACTTCTCCTGACAATATTATTAATATGAATGACAGTACATCCTTTAATTCTCGTGAATTTACGGATAGTCTTTTTGAGGATGACCGTGTTGAATATCCTCAGGAAGATATCGTTCCTGTTAAAGACAATACATCATTTATAAAAAAGACCAGCAGTTTTTTCGCTAATCTTTTATCAAGGCATTTTGAAAAGAAGTTTTCAAAGAAGCCGTTTGAAGAACAGAAGCAGCTTATATTTGTTAAGCTGATGGAGAATGATTATTCCAAGGATATATCTGTTCTTGTAAGGGATACTATAGATAATTCAAAAACAGTTTCTATTCTTGAATTATTCCGGCTTATTTCCAATAATGCTGATGAAAATGATATCAGGATATTTTGCAGGGATAATGCTGCTTGATGACGAGGTATTTATATGGAAAACAATAGAAGTGTGATTATTATTTATATCATATTTGGTATTTTGGGTACTGCCTTATTTGTATTTGCCGGTTATGTTTTGTCCAGTGCCATATATATAATCGAGAACCAGTCCATGGGTTTTTGGGATGCTCTAATGCTTGTTCTTTCGGATCCGTTTAATAATTGTTTTAACGATTATTCGATTTTGTCGATGATACTCGGTTTTTTGGTCTTTGAAAGCCTGTTTGCTCTATTCTTATTTTTCAGCAGCAGATCAAGCGATTATGAATATTCCGAAGATTATGAGAGTGATGAATCCGACGTAGATCTGCTTGAAAATGATAAAGAGCTTATCTCGGACAATGATCTTTTTAAGGACGTTATATCAGGTTCCATGTCTGCCGGTAATACTTTGCCGGAGGGTGATATTAATGATAGTGATTCTTTCAGCAGCGAGATTATGGAAGCTCTTTTTGGTAATGGTTATGAGTTAGATCAGATTGTTGCCATGCTTCCTATTAAGAGTAATATGCCTGATGTAACGGCTGATACTTTAATGAGGATGTTTAAGACAAATAAATCACCTGCCGAGATTTCATCTTATATTGAGTTGTTTTACAGTTAGTTTAAGGAGTTTAGTGCTTATGAATCAGTTTTTTATAACAGGTCGTGTTTATAAGGTTCCTGTAACCAATATATTGTCTATTACCGGAAATGACGGAAAGAAGATCAACATGTGTAATTTTATTATTGCTATTAATGATGGTAATAATAATGATGTTGATGATAATAATAAGAGAGATTTTATCCAGTGTGTTTGCCTTAATGAGCTTGCTTTGTCCTTCAGTAAGAATTTTTGTGAGGGTGCAAAAATATCTTGCAGTGGTAAGTTGAAGAACTATTCTTTTGCAGATTCAAATCGCACAAAGCATTTTACGCATTATCTTCTTGTTACTCAATTTGAATTTGGCGATTCTCAAAATTCACTTTCTGATAAGGGTTCTTCTGATTTTTTGTTCCTGTCGGATTCCAAGAATGATCTTAAGCTTCTTGCTGCCGCAAATGATAATGGATATCTTTGCATTGATGAGAGTGATTATTACCGTCTGGCTATGGATTCGTTTTTCTCCGGTCGTTGATTGTTTTTTATTTAATTAATCGAAAAATCCCCTTTTTTCTTTCTTTTATATAATGTATTACTTCTGGGATTGTTTTATTTTGTTCTTATAATGATAAACACTATTTTTACAGGAGGAAAAAAATATGTCTGAGAATTGGGTTACAGTTGAACTTAGTAAGAAACAGGTTGATACACAGAATCTTGTTTTTAACGAGAAGACTCAAAAGGATTATGCGAGGGTTATAGGTCCTGGCGGCGGAAGTTTTCTTTATCCTATAGATGGTATAAAGGTTAACTCCGAGAATCCGGATAGAGTTTATTTTGTTCGTCCTGCCGGTACAGAGATTCAGGTTACTTATGGACACAAGAAAGAAGGCGTTCCGGAGGATGCTCCGAAGAAAGAAAAGTATGAAAATGAGGTTCGTATTTTTGTTATTGAAGATCTTAAAGCAGCATATGAGGACGAAAGAAGGGCGTTTGCCGAGATGAACAGCGATTTTGTCAACATGACTGTTCCTACGGAATGGGGTGAGACTGTTCATTCTAAAGATAAAGGGGATCTTATTAAGATTGCTGTTCCCGTTGAGAAGGTTTATTATACTTTTCTTATTCCTGCTGATCATTTTAAGTCTTCAACACGTGACGAAGGAATGAGCTATTTCGGTTTTCCAAAAAAGAAACAGGACAAACCGGATGAGGATTATATGATCACTATGCAGCATGGTGAGAAACAGGCAGACGGTTCTTATGTTAATACTGAGAAGATCGTTTCTTCTGCTGAATTAAAGAAGATTGTGGATGATGCTGTTAGCTTCTCTAATTTTAAAGATAAGTTTGTCAGCGCTGTTATTTCCGAAAAGCTTGTACGTCCTTTTACCAGCAAGGAAGGCAAGGCACTGTATAATGTTTCTGTTCCGTTTCTTCGTTATGGGGAGGAAAAGGAAACATTTTATCAGATTGTTGTTCCGTCTGAACGTATTAAGGTTCTGGAGGATGGCAAGGTTCGTTTAAGTCTTTATAAGGTTGGTCCTGATGGCAAGGATTTCAATTTTAATGCAACTATTTCAGAAAAGCAGGCCGATGGTTCCTATGTTGTTGTTGAAGAAAAATCATTTACTTCTACTGCAGTAGTAGCTGCCTTTAATCTTTCTAAGGAGCGATATATCAAGGAAAACCAGAATAAGGATCATTCTCTTGCCGATGAGATCAAGGGTAATGTTAACCAGTCACAGGACCAGATCCAGGCGGCTGATCAGGTAAAGGAGCAGGCACAGCAGCCCTTTCGCAGACATGCCGGAAGATAGGAGCAAGAGTTATGAAGATTTCAGAGATGACCAGAGAGGATTTAGCCGAAAGGCTGATCCTCTCCGTTAAAAATTCTAATGAGGATCAGGATTTTCTTTTGACTCATCCCCACATAATCAAGGGCAGTTTCGCTCTTGTATGTTGTTTATATGCAGACAAAAAAGACTCTTCTGATAAAGAGCTTATTGTAGTAGATAATGAGAAGCTAAATTCTTTTGGTATTTCCAAGTCTGAAATGTTTGATTTGGCTATTGAAAATTCCAACAAGTTATTTCCTGTTACGGCTGAACCGTTGGAACAGTTTTATGATAAGTCATATCAGGATAAAGACAGTAAAGGAAATAAGGTAGAGAATTTTAAGACTGATGGAGTTAATTTACCTAAGTGTCTACTTCTGTCTAACAATGATTTCTTTAACGGTGCTGCAGCTATGTTTTATCAGCCGGACATTTTAAAACGTATAGCAGATAAGCTTAATTGTGAAGAGCTTTATCTTGTACCTTTCAGCAAGGATGTTGTTTTTTGTGTTTCTTCATCCAGATTGCTTTCTTTGGATGAAGTAAAATCCATATCTGCTGATTTTGTTAAGAATGTTGAAAAGGAAAACAGATTGATAGGTGATGTTATGGTTTACGATTCACTAAACAATCTCATTAAGGAAAGTGACGGTGTGACTTATTCAGCTTCTTTAAATGAGAATGCTTTATCTCAGTCTGTTTCTCCTGGTCAGAGATCCAATCACCGATAGGAGGTTTCAAATATGGATTATGAGTTCAATGGTTTACAGATCGAACAGGCGAAGGCAGAGAGTTCAAGAGCAAGGCTCAAAGCTTATGCCGAAAAAATTAAGGAGAAAAGAGAAAAGGAGGAAAAGGCACATGGAAAACAATAACATGGATTTTCAGCAGTTTTGTGAGTATATCCGGGATAATATAAGGCATTTTCTTCCGGAGAATTTAAGTATTAAGGATATTTCTATACAGAGTTGTACTAAGAATAATGGCAATGTTTTAACCGGACTGCAGATCAGTGTTCCCGGATCGCCTTTATCTCCGGTTCTTTATCTGAACAGTGCTTATGATTCTTATCGTAATGGCTATTCTTCTCTTGATACTGTCATGAAGAATACGTCTAATTTATTTATTCGTGAATTGCCAAGGCTTGGTCCTATGGATTTTTCCTATTTCAATGATTTTGATAGTGTTAAGGATTCTATTTATTGTAAGCTGATTAATTATGATTCTAACAAAGAATTACTTGCGGATGTTCCTCAGAAGAAGCTGGAGGATTTGGCTGTTGTGTATTATTATAAATTGCCTCAGACTGATGTTTTTGGAAATGTAGGGAATGCTTCTATTACAATTCATAACAGTCATATGCAGACTTGGGGTGTTTCTGCGGACGTACTTCATGCTACTGCAAAAGAAAATATTGAAAGGGAACCGGTAAGATTTAAATCTATCATGGAATATCTTTCTCATTTATACGGTATGGAGGGAATGGAAATGCCGGATTTTAACCCGGAGGAAGGTTATATACCTATGTATATAGCATCCAATGAGGACATGGTTCATGGTGCTGCAGTTGTTTTGAACGACAAGTGGATGGCTGAACTTAATGAGAAAATGGATGGATCTTTTTTGATCTTCCCGTCTTCTATCCATGAAGTTATTATTTTGAAATGTGATGATACTCTTAATAAGGCAGAGCTTGAGAATTATAAAGCTATGGTCTGTGAGATTAATTCTAATGAAGTGTCAGCTGAAGAGGTCCTTTCAAATAATGTTTATATGTATGATGCTGAAAATAAGCAGATAGTCCAGGCTGAAAAGATGCTTGAAAGGCAGCAAGATTTGACTGTTGATCGCCCCCCCATCGATGCAGAACAGGCTATAATGCAGCAGCCACCTCGGGCTGCACATCGTGGAAGATAAGCAATACAGGATTTGTTATTTTGTAATATGGGTCTGTAAGTATTACAGGCCCATATTTTAAAGGAGTGATTTTTATGTCTGATAATGTTGTGGTGTCTAAGCGCCATGTCGTTTATTCTCTTCAGCAGAAGCTTGTTGAAGATTGGCAGAGTAATAAACGGGATGGTGTTCCTCTTCTTACCGAAGATGAACGTTATATTATTCGATACTGTCTTGAATGTGTTGATGCAATGGATTTGATAGAGCAGGAAATTAGTTTTTGCAATGATACTGAGCTTGTTGATAAGGATCCGTTATTTTGTGACGGTTTTAATTATTTTCGTGAACTACTTAAAACTTGTTTGCTTGGATTAAATAGTGCAGAACATAAGAAGGCTCGTATGAGTGATAATCCTTACAAAGATTTATTAGAAGAAATTCAGAATGAAATAGAAAACGATAATCAACAATATTTACAAGATGAAACATGTGCAAAGTTTTATGAAAATATTTTTCGTATTATGAACAAATATAAGGAAAAAACAGCTTTATCTGCATGATGAATGACTTCGTGCCAATTTGGCACGAAGTTGACATAGGTGGTCTTATGGTAAAGAAGAAGATAATCATTGCCGAGAAACCGTCTGTTGCGTCCGAATACGCAAAGGTTCTCGATGTTACCGGAAATATGAAGGATGGATACTTAGAGGGTGACGAATGGATCGTTACATGGACTGTTGGTCATCTTGTTGCTATGTCTTATCCTGACAAATATAATCCTGCATACAAGGAGTGGAAACTGGATACCTTACCGTTTCTTCCCGGAGAGTTTAAGTATGAGGTTATAACTGACGTTAAGCGTCAGTTTAACGTGGTTAGAACGCTATATAACCGACCTGATATTTCTGCTATATATTATGGCGGTGATTCCGGAAGGGAAGGGTTATATATCCAGATGCTTGTACGAATGATGGCCGGTCATAATAAGTCTGTTGAGGAACGTGTTGTATGGATCGATTCTCAGACTGAGGACGAGATAATCCGTGGTATTTCTGATGCAAAGCCTTTAAAGGAATATGAGAGTTTATCCTGTGCCGGTTATATGCGGGCAGAAGAGGATTATCTTGTCGGGATTAACTTTTCCAGGCTGTTGTCTCTTTTATATGGAGTTATGGTCAATTCCGGATCTGGACAAAAGGGTAACATCCCTATTTCTGTTGGTAGGGTTATGACCTGTGTTCTTGGAATGGTTGTAAGACGTGAACGGGAGATAAGGAATTTCAAGCCTACTTCATTTTATCGTATTGCCGGAAATATTGAGGTAGGCGGTGCTTCTGTTGAATGTGAATGGTGTGAGTGTGAAACTAGTAAGTTTTATCAATCACCAAAGCTTTATTCAGAGTTTGGCTTTTTAAAAGAATCTGATGCAAAAGAGCTTGTTTCTTCTCTTTCTGATGAAATTAAGGTTACATTAGTAGAACGTTCTACTGAAAAGAAGAATGCTCCTCTTTTATATAATCTTGCTGAGCTGCAGAGTGATTGTACGAAGATACTCCATATATCTCCTGCCGAAACATTGAAGATCGCCCAGGTTCTTTATGAGAAAAAATTAACTACTTATCCCAGGACTGATGCTAGAGTTCTTTCTTCTGCTGTTGCAAAGGAGATAAGCAAGAATCTTTCTGGTTTGAGAAATGGAGAATACAGCGAATTTGTCAACACTATTGATGATAAGCATTATTCTTTAAGAGGTAAATACGTGGATGATAGCAAGATAACAGATCATTATGCGATCATTCCTACGGGTAAGGCTGATAATTCATTATCTGGTAAGGAAAAGAGCGTGTATGATCTTATAGTTCGCCGTTTTCTTGCTGTTTTTTATCCCGCTGCGGAATATGAGAAAGTTCGGTTTGAAGCAATATCTTGTGGCGAATTGTTTGTTGGAACATCAAAATATCTTGTTAGCAAGGGATTTTATGAAGTATCAGGTGTTCCTTCTGATTCTGAGGGTAGTAAAGAGATTGCTGATTCTATGATGAAGCTATCCAAGGATAGTTCATATAATGTTTCATATTTTTTAAAGAAGGGTACTACACAGCCGCCTAAGAGGTATTCTTCCGGTTCTTTAATCCTTGCGATGGAAAATGCGGGTAATCTCATTGAAGATGAAGAGTTAAGGGAGCAGATAAAAGGTGCGGGTATTGGTACGTCTGCTACCAGAGCTGATGTTATTGATAAGCTTTTGCGGTTAAAGTATATCCATCTTGATAATAAACAGATTATTACTCCAACTGATTTTGGAGAAATGATTTATGAGGTTGTTGATTATACTGTGCCTGATTTTCTTTCTCCGGAGATTACTGCAGAATGGGAGAAACGTTTATCGGAGGTGGCGGAGGGCAAGTTGTCAAAGCAGCGTTTTGAAGCAGATCTTTATGATTATGTAAGAAAGATTTGCGATTCGGTTAAAGATAAAGGTTCTGTTGGTGTTGATGATGTAAAAAAACGTATCCGTTCTTTTGCGTCTGGTGTTATCCGTACTGAACGAAAAGAATTCGATAACTGGAATACAAAGATTAAATGTCCGTTATGCGGTGATGAAGTTGAGACTACGGAGTGGGGTTTTAGATGCAAATCCAATAAAGGAAAGAATGAGGGCTGTTCTTTTGTTATCGGGGATCTTTTGGGCCATAGACTATTAACAAAGGAGCTGGCAGAGCTTCTTGATAAGAAAAAAATTGGTCCCTTTTATGATTTTATTTCGCAAAAAGGCAAGCCTTTTGCGGCTTATGTGCTTTGGAATGATGATAATAAAAAGATCTCATTTGATTTTTGTGATATGCCCTGGGAGGATACTGAATATAAATGTCCTGAATGTGGAAAAAGAATTGTTAATCAGGGTAGTTTTTATAAATGTGTCGATTATATCGATAAGGATAACGGTTGCAAGTTCTGGATAGGCAAAATCGCCGGTAAGTCTATCAGTAAAAAGGACATTGAATCAATCACCTCATTGAAAGAGACAGAACTTATTAAGGGCTTTAAATCAAAAAGCGGCAGCCTTTTTGATGCTTTTTTATTCTGGGATAAGTCTAAACACTCTGTTGTTTTCCGATTTCCAAATGATAATGAGATTAAAACGGATTTACGTTGTCCCATATGTGGTGGCAGTATATTGTCTGTACCGTCCGGTTATAAATGTGAAAACAATCGTTCCAAAGATGAAGGGTGTGAATTTTTTACCGGATCTATTCTTGGCCATAAATTAACGGATAAGGATATGAAAGTGATTCTTTCCGGGCAGGAAACAGAACTTATATCTCTTAAATCCGGAGAGGGCAAGGGAAAAAAGAACTTTTCGGCTCATTTGTATTGGAATAAAGCTGAAAAACGTATTTCGCTACGTTTTGAAGATAATAATCCTATTCCTGTTGATGCAAAGTGTCCTTTATGCGGAGAAGGTGTTATTAGAACGCAATATGGATACCAGTGCAGTACAAAGAACAAGAACCAGGGCTGTCAGTTTTTTATCGGTTCTATTTCAGGTGTTCTGATCGATGAAATACAGCTTAAGAAGCTGCTTAAAACCAGTAAAACTGATCTTATAACCGGATTTAAGCCGAAAGAAAAAAACAAAAAACCTTTTTCTGCTTTTCTTGTATGGGATGAAGAAAGTAAAAAGGTAGCATTTGAATTTCCTGATCTTAATTCTTCCCGTGAAAAATCAGAATTGTCTTGTCCTTTATGCTTTAAAAAGCTTTATAAGAATGACCATGGTTATTTTTGTGATTGTGGATTTAAAGCAAACAGGAATATAGCAGGGAAAGATATTGAGGATGAACAGTTTAAGAAATTGTTTGTCCGTGGAGAGTCTGATCTTATCTGCGGATTTTACAGCCCTAGAAAGAGATCATTGTTTAGTTCTAAGCTTTGTATTGATAAAGATAAAAAGTGTGTTTCATTTAAGTTTGACTGAGAGCGTAGGAGAAACTGATTATGAAAGTAGAAAATCTTGAAAAAAGTGTTCAAAATGTTTTGTCGTCTATTAATTCTGCTGAAAGACTTGAAAAATTTCTTGAGTTTAGTGGTCGTGGCAATATTTACATGACTACCGTCAGCAACATGGCTCTGGTTTACGAACAGAAGCCGGATGCTACTTTTGTAACTAACTTTTCCGGATGGAAAAAAGTTGGCAGGTTTCCTGTTTCGTCTCATTCTGGTATTGCGGTTTATCCTAATGTATCGGATGGTATCCTTGCAAAGTTTTCTGACTGTGTTTATGATATTTCAGATACCAAGAGTAATAGCGGAGCAGAATTAAAAACATGGTCTATCACTCCTGAAATTTTTTCAGATTATGTTGATCTGATGAAGATTGGAACTAACAGTACTGATTCATCTTTTTCTGTTGATGATTTTTTGTATCTTTATTTCTTTAACCGAACAGTACCTTTTGTATCTGATGAAGGAGAGTTATCTTTTTTTACTAAAAATGATTCTACAGTTAGTTTTGAACTTCAAAGGTTAATTACTGAATGTGTATTAAAAGTATTTTATGAACGTCTTGGAATGCATTATAATTTTCTTGATGATTCTTATAAGATATTTGATAAATATTTTGGTGGTTCTGCTGAAGCAGAGAACATTTCGCTTCTTACTGAATGCTTAAATGTTATAATGTCTATTGCAAAGTCTGAACTTGCCCTTGCAGCACAGTTTACTGTTGAAGAAAAGAGGAGGATTAAAAATGTACAGAGAACTTCAGATACAGCTGGAAGAAAATCCGAAAACGGAACTTCTGGAACAGAACAACCAGGACAGCAATATGGAGATGACGGAAGAGGAGTTTCTTATGAGCGAGGAAAAGATTCCGATTTTTCAAGGCTTAGATCAGATACTATCGAACAGACGTCCGTGGGCGAGACTGATAGCGCAGTTCCTGATGGAAGAATACCCGCAGCAGTTGAGCCTGATGCTGGCACAGAATCGTCTAGAGAGCTTCTTGGATCACAGAGTGGAAGAAGCGTTGACGCTTTACGAAACGATGCAGACGAAGCTGCAGAAAGAGATGGGAGTATCAGGGATGCAGACGCAGGATCGTATAAAAGCGGAGAATCAGATCAGATTTCTGATAATGGAGGAGATCAATCAGACGATTCTTTATCGGAGTCCGTTAGAGTAGAATCTGAACCGTCCCAGATGGATATCTTTGGTTACATGAGGGCATTGGTTGATAATGAGATAGAATCTGGGAATATCAATATGACGGATTCTGCTGAAGGCGGCTATAAGTCTACCAGAGTATCTGTTTTTACTGATGAAGATATTGATAATATCCTTCGGGCAGGTACTTATGGTTGGCATTTTGATAAATCGCAGTATTCCAGCCTTTATAATGTTTTTAATTATTATACAACTCATTGGTCTGAAATTGTCATTGAAGATGCTATTGATGTTATAAAGAAAAATTATTCCAATTCATCTCTTGGCTTTGATTATAAAGGTAAAGAATTAAGTGTTTATTATGATCAGGATAAAGGATTGTTATTGGGCTATGGTAAAGAATGTCGTGTACATCCACAGACTATAGTTTCCTGGGAGGAAATTGAAGAACGCATTTATAACATGGTAGAATCATGTAATTATATTGATGCTTCCTCTGAACCTGTTGCAGCTTCTCTTGATAAGAGTGAGGTGCTTACTGATATTATATATTATTATCGTGATGGATTTGATATTTCTAGGGAACAGATGCCTTATCCTTTTAACGAGTCTTCATTTGTATGGCCTGAAATTGAAGATAAAGTATCTGATGTTCTTGATAATCATCCGGACCTTGCTGAAAATCTTCTTAATGAGTCTTGGAAATTATGGCTGAAACATCTTGACGGTGAAGTACAGGCAAGCTGGAAATATGCTTGTACTCTCGATCGTGTTCTTCACTTACAGAGTTATTTAAGTGGGCGTCATAAGTTTGATCTTCCTGAGCATATAGATCATCTTGTGCCTTCTTTTATACCGGACGATGCATATGATGTTTGTACCAGAATTTTAGATTCTAATAGTCATTATGTAATGTTGCGCCGTGAGTTTTATGAAGCTTCTAATGGTGGTGTTGACATTGTTTCCGGTGCGAAATTTCTTAATTCCCATTATGGTGTGGGTGGAAGTGGTTATTCTGGTCTTGATACCAATCGGGATTCAAAAGGTTTTAAAATATCTTTACGCATTGGCAGCGATTATGATAATCGGCTTGAATCATTAATGCCTTATAAGAAGCTGTCAAAAAGATTTTCTGAAAGTATTAAAAGCGGTAGATTCTTTTTGCCTGGTGAAAAGGATGATTATTTTGTATGGAAAGAAAAAAAGGATTATAGAAGTAAGATTTCTAATGCATTTTATAACCATTTTGATGCAGAAAAAGAATCAAAAGAAAATCATAACAATACCGCCCTTACTAATACTCAGTATTATGAGCTTGTAAGTGCTGTTATAGACGAGCTTTATTCTGACAAGGAATTTGCTACTGATGATTTTATTAAAACTATTGCAGATTCTTCTCTTAATATCACAGCTAAAGAAAATTATGTGAACAAATTTTTGCTATCTCACAAGGATGACACTTTTGCGTTAAAAGGGCTTGATTTTGCGCATACAGGCTCTGATCTGTATTATCACAATTTTGTCGGTGATTCTCGTTCCCGGTTTTCTGATTCGGGTTTGCGTATTCATTGTTATCCATCAAATTACATTGAGACAGATTCTTGGGTAAATTCATATAGCAATACTTTTGTATTAAGCGTAGAAGATATTACTGTTGCTTTTATTACTACTATCTGTAAATATAATCCGGAACTTAATCTTTCAGTTAATGATAATTATACAGCAAAAGATGTTCTTAACAAGGGTTTTAGCATTCTTAATCAGTCTGATTTAAATAAAAATAATGTTGAAAATATTTCTGAATTTGTTGAGGAAATGTCTGAAACTTCTAATGATATTATCGATGATATCAATGATAATATTGAGCAAAAAGATTTTCTTGATATTAAAGAAAACATTGAAGAAATAAAAGATGATATTACTGAAAAGATTGTTTTAGGTCATTCAAATGCTGTTAATATTGATGCATTTGATCTTAACAGAAAAGAATTTTCTTATGATGATTCCTGGTTGCCTACTACCGGCAACAATATAAGTCGTGGGATGGCTAATTTACATGCAATTGAAGTATTGAAACGGTTAGAAAAAGAAAATCGTGTTGCTACGGATGAAGAACTTGATACCTTAAGTCATTATATTGGCTGGGGCGGTTTGCCGGAGTGGTTTGATGAAAGTGAAAAAGCAATAAGTGGTGGTCAGTATAACCGTATGCTTCAGACAAATCTTTCTGCGGAAGAATATAAGGCGGCTAAATCTACTGTCACAGATGCTTTTTATACTCCAAAGCCTGTTTTAGATGCTATTTATAAGGCATTATCTCGCATGGGATTTAATGGTGGCAATATTCTGGAGCCTTCTATGGGTATTGGTAATTTTTATTCTGCTATGCCGTTGGAAATGCGTAACTCCAGCAGGCTTTTTGGAGTAGAGATTGATGATATTTCCGGGCGTATTGCAAGACAGCTTCATCCAAAGTGTGCTATACAGATAACAGGTATTGAAAATGCTATATTGCCGCAGAATTTCTTTGATTGTGTTATTGGAAATGTACCTTTTGGCGAATATAAGGTTAATGACCGCAAGTTTAATAAAGAGAACTTTCTTATACATGATTATTTCTTTGCAAAGGCATTGGATCTTTGCGCTCCCGGAGGAATAGTCTGTCTTATTACTTCCAAAGGGACTTTGGATAAGAAAAACAGCAAGGTAAGGAAATATATTTCCGATAAAGCTGAGTTTGTAGGTGCGATAAGGCTTCCAAACAATACTTTTGCGGATTCTGCCAATACACAGGTTACAACGGATATCATCTTTCTTAAGAAAAAAATCGCTCCGTCTCTTACTCCGCAGGAATTTGAATCTGTTGAAATGTATAGAGAAAACATTCCTCTTAACAGCTATTTTGTTTCTCACCCTGAAATGATGCTTGGTCATATGGAAGTTGATACGCAGCGGTTTGGAGAGGAACGTGCCATTACTTATCTTTCTTCCGATGATGAGTATACTCTGGAGGAGGGACTTGATGCTGCTGTTTTAAATCTTCCTGAGAATATTTATGAGCCAATTATCCATGAAGATAATGAAGTGGTTGTTGACGAGGAGAGTATACCTGCAGATCCATCTGTTAAGAATTATACGTATTGCGTTCGTGATTATAAGATCTATATGCGTGAAAATTCTCGTATGGTTTTGCAGAATCATTTCAGCGAAAAACAAAAGAGCATGGTAATGCTTCTATGTCATATCAGAACATTGTTGCACGAAGTTATTAATGCACAGCTTGAGGGCTGTTCTGATAGCAAGTTAAAAGAAATCCAAGGCAGGTTAAATGAAAGATATGATGTTTTTGCAGAAAAATATGGTGCTATTAATGAAAGGGACGCAAAACGAGCGTTTTGTGATGATGTCGAATATCCTCTTTTATGTGCGCTGGAAGATCTGGTCGATGACCATTATGAGAAAGCGAAAATTTTTACGGAACGTACCATACATCCGAATGTTATAAAGGATTTTGCGGATAACGCTGTTGAAGCACTTAATCTTACAGTTGCAAATGAAGGTTATGTAAATCTTGAAAACATGCTTCGGCTTTATCCTGTTCCTTTTGACAAGCTGTTGGAAGAGCTTCGTGGTGAGATTTATCTTAATCCCGAAAAAGCTGATAATACTAATCCGTACAGAGGTTATGAAACAAAGGAAGAGTATCTTTCCGGTGATGTAAGACAGAAACTTGCTGCAGCAAAGGTTGCTGTTGTTTCTGATACCAGATTTAATGAGAATATCGAGGCACTTAATAGTGTTATGCCGAAGGACTTGGATGCGTCTGAGATAGATGTTAAGATTGTTTCTTCGTGGATTGATGTTGAAGATTACGAAGCATTTTACAGGGATCTTTTTAAAATCCCGTCTTATTACAATAGATCGTTTAATCTTGAATATAACAGCTTGGCAAATACTTTTTTTATTCATGACAAGTCATCTGTTAATTCTGTTGAGAACAAGAGTACCTACGGAACAGATCGTAAGAAGGGGATTGATATATTTGAGGATCTTCTCAATCTCCGGGAGATTTCAGTTAAAGACCGTGTTGACGGACCGGATGGTAAGGTCTCATATGTCCAAAATCCAAAAGAAACAATGCTTGCCAGGTTAAAAGCAGAGGATATAAAATCTGCTTTTTCAGAATGGCTGTTTAAGGATTTGGAACGCCGGGAGAAGTATGTCCGCAGAGATAATGACAGGTTTAATAATATTAAGTTACGTGAGTATGACGGTAGTTTCTTGACTTTGCCGGGGATGAATCCTGATGTGGATCTGCGACTCCATCAGAGAAACGCTGTTGCACGTATAGTTCGTGGCGGGAATACGCTTCTTGCCCATTGTGTTGGTGCCGGCAAATCTTATGTTATGGCTGCAGCTTGTATGGAATTAAAGCGTCTTGGCTTAGCCAATAAACCCATGATTGTTGTACCTAATCATTTAACAGGACAAATGGCCAATGAGTTTCTTACTCTTTATCCGTCTGCGAATATTCTTCTTACTACAAAAAAGGATTTTGAAAAAAGCAGACGTAAACGTTTTATCAGTAAGATTGCCACGGGAGAGTATGATGCTGTTATTATCGGTCATTCTCAGTTTGAAAAGATACCGATTTCAAGAGAACGACAGGCTGCTTCTATTGAAAAAGAGATTAACGAGATTCAGTCTTTTATTGCTCAGATTAAGTATGATAATGGCCAGCGATGGACCGTTAAGCAAATGGAAGCTCAGGAAAAGTTGCTTCGTACAAAGCTGGAGATTCTTATGAATTCAGAATATAAGGATGATGTTATTACTTTTGAAGAACTTGGCGTTGATGCGTTGATGGTTGATGAAGCTCATAATTATAAGAATCTTTCATTCGTAACAAAAATCAGCCGTGTGGCCGGTATTAATCCTAATGGTTCAAATAAAGCTTTTGATCTTTATCAGAAAATCAATTATATTAATGAGCTTTCTCCTGGAAGGAATATAGTTTTTGCTACGGGGACACCTATATCAAATACTATGTGCGAGATGTATCTTATGCAGAAATACCTTCAGTCAGATACTTTGCGAAATCTCGGTATTTATCATTTTGATGCCTGGGCTGCTAATTTCGGAGAGACTGTTACTGCAATGGAACTGTCTCCAGAGGGAAAAGGATACAGAGAAAAAACGAGGTTTGGTCGCTTTACTAATCTGCCGGAGCTTGTGACGCTGTTTAGGTGTGTAGCAGATGTTCAACTGCAGGATCAGCTGCCTTATCTTGATATCCCGAAGTTAAAGGATGGCAAGTATCAGATTATTGAATCTGAGCCTAATGAAGATATCAGGGATTATGTTGATTCCTTTGTTGAACGTGCGGAACGTATCAGGAATAAACAGGTGGATCCTTCTGAGGATAATATGCTTAAGATTTGTCATGATGCGAAGCTTTTGTCAACCGACATTCGCATGATTAATCCGGATGCAGAGCCGGATTATAATAGCAAGTTATATAAGGTTGCAAATGAGATATATAACGTTTGGAAGCGAACAGCGGATTTTAAGGGAACACAGGTTGTTTTCTCTGATATAGGTGTTCCAAACGGAGATAAGAATAGTTTTAATGTATATCAATTCCTTAAAAATGAGCTTGTATTAAAGGGTATCCCGGAAAACGAGATCTGCTTTATACATGATGCCAAGAATGATACGGAACGAGAAACTATGTTCCAGGATGTTCGTAATGGTGTAAAACGTGTGATCATCGGTTCTACAGAAAAGATGGGTACAGGAACTAATATCCAGACAAGGCTTTGTGCGCTGCATGAGATTGATGTTCCCTGGCGTCCTTCTGATGTGGAGCAGCGTGAAGGTCGTATTCTACGTCAGGGAAATATGAATGATGAAGTTGAGATATATCGGTATGTGACGAAAGGAACTTTTGATGCTTATAACTGGAGCATTATCGAGAACAAGCAGAAATTTATCTCTCAGATAATGACAAGTGGGGATGTGGCAAGAAGTTGTACTGATGTTGATGAAGCTGTATTAAACTATGCTGAAATGAAAGCTATTGCAAGCGGTAATCCTCTTATCAAGGAAAAGATGGAGGTTGATGCAGAGGTTACGAAGCTTACCCTTGCTAAAAAGAGTTTTACGGCCAACCTATATAAGCTGGAGAAGGATGCGAAGGATATTCTTCCCCGCCGTATTGAGAATATCAAGAACATACTCGATAAGGTTGGAAAAGATATTGAACTTCGTAATTCATCCGAACTGTATAAAGGCGGTGAACAGCAGAGTCTTATTGATGATGTAACGGATATTAAGGCTGCTGAAGCTGATACTTCTCCGTTTGCAATGGATTTTAACGGGCAGATGATCACTGAACGTAAGAAAGCAGGCGAACTTATCCAGGCAATGTTTGCAAAAATTCCTGCTGACGGAAATGTTGTATATTTCGGTAATTATGCTGGCTTTGCTCTGGGTGCTTCAAAGACCAGATCCTTTATGAACAATGAGATCGAATGTCATATTGAGATTAAGGGTAACTATACTTATACAGTTGACACAAGAGAAACTGCTGATATAGGTAATATATCCCGTATTCAAAATGCTGTCCGGAAGTTTGAAAAGAATGTTGATGAATATACAAGACGGTTGTCTGATGCTGAGGCTGCCCTGCAGGCATCACTTACTGAACTTGATAAATCATTTGCAAAAGAGGACGAGTTACAGAGACTTCTTGAGCGGCAGAGAGAGTTAAATGATGAGCTTACCTTATCTGATAATCAGGAAGAAGAGCCTGTTATAGATAATGAGATTGAAGAAGTGTGTGAAGACAATGTTTCTGTTATCAATCGTCGAAAACTTGTCGTATAGGAGGTTTAAATATGTCAGATGAATATATGAATAACATTATGGAATATCTTGATTCACGGGATCCTGGTAATATTGAATATAATTGTAATATTGATATGTTTTGTGAAGTTATGAATTGGATCAAAAAATGTAATCAATTGCCGGATAATCTTGATTATTGTGTCTTTGAAAATAAACCTTTGTATGGAACAACCACTTTGTTAAAAATCTGTAATAGTTTAAATTATGGCGATTCTGAAGGTATTTATCTGGATTTATGGATAGAACAATATCTTCCGGCAACAGACTTAGATCAAGGAAATATGGCAGGAGATCCTTTTCGCATTAATTTAGGTACTATAAAAACGCTTGATTCTAGTATAGAATCCCTAGAAAAGATGGGAAAGCTTCTCGCTGATTTTATTTATCATGGTTACAAATATATAAATGATCATTATGATTCTTTTGATAAAACAGGTTATGCTGTAAAAGCTTTTCGTAAAGATAAAGATGGTTTTCTGTTTCAACAAGGTTCTACTTTTTTAGCAGATACTTATCATGGAGCTTGTAAACGAGTTAAAGAGTTATATGATTATTTAAAAAGATTCTATCCTAATGAAGAGATTGAATGTATCAAAATTATTGATAAAAAAACCGGCCATGAGAATGTATATTCTTTTGATGTTTTGGGAAAAACGGAACCTCAGTTATTAGAACAGGAGAGGACAAGGACTGATGCTATAGCTACGTCGAATGTCAATAGCTTTGATTGTGTGGAAAGTAGTATTCCAGTCAAATTCCACTCCAGAGGACGATAATGTTTCTAATTATTTGTATTTACATGGTTCTCTCTTAAAAAAGCGGAAAGACTAGATGTTGTGGTCTTTCCGCTTTTTGTCGCAATATATTGATTATTGTTAAATAACTTTATTAAGATTTCGTTAATTGATTGACAAATTTATATTATTTGATATGATATAACTAGTAATATTACTCGTTATATCGTAGTATTATGTGGAATTGTTGTTTTGTTGTCTTAAAGGCAGGTGATTTTATGAGTGTAGCCGTTCCGCTCCCATTGGAAGATGAAATGCCGGAATCGGAGAAATCTCTGATTGAAACCAATCATAAACCCAACCAAAATCAAAAGAGGTGGAAGCATTTTGATTATGGTAATGATGAAACAGAAATTGATATGTTTTTTTGTGGTTTAGTTCAGAAGATTCTAAGAAAAATGGATGAGCGTGGACTTACAGCTTCTGCTCTTTCGTCCTTATCCGGGGTAACTTCTTCTAATCTTTCCTTGTATTTTAATTATAAGAAAAGACCAACACTTACAACTCTTTATTATATTGCCCATGCGCTGGATGTTCCATTGGTTGAATTATTACCTGATAGTTATAACAACAATAGAAAGACTAACGGGGATCGTTTTGAAGAGCTGACAAGTGATCTTTCGGAATACTCAGTTAATTATCTTTTAGAGGTAGTTGCAGGGTTTGTCCGTGTACAAAAACATAAAAAGTAAATTTCATAAATTGTAAACTGTATGATTAAAGGCCATTCTTTGGATGGTCTTTTTGTTTTCCAAAAAGTTGGGGTGGGTTTTCTTTTTTTTCTTTTATATAATGTTTGGTTTTTTATATAGGTTTATCATCATTTTATGATTGCAAAGACTGTATTTTGAGGGTTTATGTATGAAACAAAGATTGTTTGTTGATATGGATGGAACATTAGCTGAATTTAAGGTCGTAGATACATTGGAGACTCTTTATGAACCTGGATATTTTTATAGTCTTAAACCGCAAGAAAACGTTGTTGAAGCTATAAAACTGATGACACGTTATGGTAACGAGGGTTCTTCGGAAGTTGAGGTTTATGTTTTGTCTGCGTATCTCTCAGATAGTCATTATGCTTTAAACGAAAAGAATGCCTGGTTGGATAAATATCTTCCGGAGATCGATTCAAATCATAGATTATTTTTACCTTGCGGTGAAGATAAATGGAAGTTTATCAAGAATACGGTTGGTGATTCTGGAAATCCTGAAAAAGATTATTTGCTTGATGATTATTCTATCAATCTTCATTCATGGGATCCTCCTGCACATGGAATAAAGCTCATGAATGGTATAAACGGGAACAAAGGAACATGGGCTGATCCTGAATTGAAGAAAAACAGTGTAAGCATAGATCGTGGTGGATGGGATTTGTTTAACTGTTTAAAGAATATCATTCATCATGGTGAATTGTACAATGATGCATTAAATGTATATAACAACGTATTTAATGAACAGGAATATATCAACCAGTTTAAACAGAAAACTGTTGAATGTTTTCACGATATAAATAGAGTTGATGCTATCATGGCCGAAGCTTTAATTCGAGAATGGATAGATAAATATATTGATATTAAAAATCTGGATATAAAAGTTGAGGATGTTGTGATCTATGGTTCTCGTTGCAGGGGAGTAGAAGGAGATTTTTCGGATCTTGATGTGATTTTGTATTATAGCGGAAATGAACGGGAAGATGATGTGTTTAATGCTTTGCACGATTTTTATGAGCCATTAAATATTGATGGTATTCCTATAGATATAAACCCGAAAAATAAATCTGAGGGCGTATCGCTTTCATCTTATCTGGAAGACTGTGAAGTGTTCTTGTCTAATCCTTCTTTATTGAAGTCTAGGCAGGAGGCAAATACAGCTCCCACACCGAGGATAAAACATGGAAGATAATATTTTAATCATTAAATTACAAGGTAAATTTTATAACGCATACGATGATAATGCTATCGTTCTTGCTTCTGTCACAGGATATAAAGTAAAGCAAAAGACGAAAACATCAAGACTAAAGTGCGGCTTTCCGTCTGAAGCATTGAAGAAGGTTGTAGACCTTTTGGATGGAGCGTATGTCAACTATAAAATATTCAACAAGGATAAGATCGTAAATATAAGAGTTGACGATACGGACAGATATCTAGTAAGAATTGATGATACAAATAGATATTTTGATTATTTGCATATGTTTTCGGAGCAGCGTATTGAGCGGCCGTGGCTTACTGTGGAAGAGACAGGAACGGATAGAAAGAAAGAAAAGGAGGCCGGGCTTACCGAGGAGCCTGCCGAGGCTTCTGCTGTTGTAGAAAATATAGCTGCAGAGAAAAGGACCGGATTGTTAAAGAGGATATTTGCTTCTGTTATCGCTTGTGCTGCTGTTGTGGCTGTGCTTTGTGTTTCTTTTATCGGAGTTAGCAGCCATGTAGAAGCAAATGCAGCTTCTCCGGTTAAGAAGATATCTGTGGATACTGGCAGGATAGAGCTTTGTGATTATTCTTCAATAAATGTTCTGGTAAGTGTTCCGTCAATGGTTACGGATGAAGATGTGGATTCATATCTGGATTTTTGCATGAGCGAATACAATCCCGATAATCCGGTGAACCGGAACACTATAACTGATGAATATTGTAAGGAGAAGCTGGGTGTTTCATCTGTTGATGAATTTAAGACCATGTTAAAGTCTGAGCTTTACAGTTATAGGAATACTGTTGAAGCAGAGGATATAGCAGATAATCTACCCAAAACACTTGATTCAGGCTGTATTCTTTATTATTCCGAGGACGAATATAATGAGCAGTTTGATGCCAGGCTAAATCAGCAGATAGATCTGTTTATCAATCAATATTGCGAAGGTAATAAAGATCTTTATGAAGAAAGGATCGGACAGCTTACAGTTTATAAGACAAAAGATGAACTGGAAAGTTTTCTTGAGGATACTGTAAGGCTTAAATTCAAGCCTAATATCGCCTGTCTTGCTATTGCTGAAAAAGAGGATATTAAAGCAGAAGGCGATGATTATGATTTTTGGCTTGCTAATGCGTTAAAAACACAGAATATTAGCGATAAAGATAAATTCTTTGCTCTTTATGATACTCCGTATCAGAGTGGCAGGGATTATATAAATGAACAGTATCTGTATGAAAAGATAATGCAGCTTCTTTCAAAGAATGTAAACGTGATCTATTCAGATGATGTATTGGTAACGGATGTAATTAAAGAAGCTGAAAGCAATAAATAGCGAGGTGTTTTTTATGGATAATAGGATCAGAAATTATGCAAGGAGTCCTGACCTTGGCGGATAAGAATAATCTTAAGCCCGGAAATAAAGAATATGATGGCAAGGTCAGTGGTGAGCCTTTTTCTGTTGTATCACGTTGCCAGTCTTTTGCAGCTGATGTATTTATTGCAACAAGCGGTGCAACAAAAGAGTACAGGTTTACCATATGCAAGGTTGTTCAGACCTATTCTTGTGAACTAATCCATTTGTCCAGGCAGGCAAACGAAGCTCCTCTTGGCAGTTCGATACGGACAGAATATCAGGATGCTGCTATTGAGTATGTTAAAAAGATCGATGATGTATTGCCTGTTGTCAGGAGATGCAGGTGTTTTTCCATTAACAAGGAAAAGGAGCTTCACAAGAAACTGGGTAATCTGAAGGTTAGTTTTAACTATTGGATTGCAAGCGATAAAAAGCGTTTAGAAGATAAGGGCGGCAATCCGGACTGATCTGCCGAACAGGGATAGACATCAAGCAGTACCCCCGGTCCAACCTGTGGTTGCGCTCTTTCTGGGGCGTCAATAGCAACACCAACCGCAATGGCGTCAATGTCAACTCAACGGGCGCTCTCAACAACAACAACGTGGCCAACGAGTTCGCTGTCGCTCCCGCTTTTTACAGTGTGCGTATGCATCACGGTGTATACGATAAGATAAAAAGGCATGTTTATTCCTTTCCTGTCACATACATTGTTATGTGGGGACAAAAACCAGACGATAAGTCTGCGGATATTTTTGGGTGAAAACAATCAAAGAAGATTATCTACTGCTTAACACAGACCTTTTGGATCTTGGTGTTCATATAATCGTTGATGAAGAAGGTAATGCTGAATTTTATGATGATAGCTCTTTATCCTTTTATTCATGGAATTGCACTTATGATGAGGTTTATGAGGAGTTATATGTTACCTGGAGGAACAGGCTGAAATTCAAGCATTACACCATGGAAGCATATCTGTTTGAAAGGAATCTCGGACAATACCTTGACCGATTGACAAGAAAGATACTGTCTCTTTCATGGAAGCCGAAAGGATATTTTGATTTTCCGGTATATCATCCGAAACGTATCATTTCGGCTCCGTACTATTTGGACAGGGTTGTTGAAGAATGGATTACGGAACGGTTTGTAAAACCGTATTTAGAACCGAAACTCCATCCCTCTTCTGTAGCCTGCAGGGTGGGCAAGGGTCCACCGGAGGCAAAGAGGATAGTCCTTGATTCTTTAAAAGAAATGTACAGGAAGTATGGCACAGACTTTTATGTATTCCAGTACGATATCCAGGGTTATTACGATAATGTAAACCATGACCGGATCCGTGAACAGTTTTCCGGTATGGAGGCTCTTGGTCGGATCCTGTTTATGAACATCATTGATGATTGGCACAAGTCTGACGGATATGCAGCAAAGGAAGATCCGAGCGGTTCTTATGGTATGCCGAAAGGAAACCTGCCTTCACAATGGATTGGTCTGGCATATTTAAATGATCAGGACTGGATGATCGATGGATGGCCGGGTGTAGATGGTCATCAGGTCAGATACATGGATGATGGTCTGGTTTTCTTTCATACCAAGGCAGAATGTAAGGATTTAAAGATCAACATAGAAAAATACCTTCGTGATAATCATATGGGCATCAGGCTCCATCCGAGAAAAACACGATATTTCCCGATATCAAAAGGATTTACGTTTTGCGGCTGGAGATACGAAATGTTTTCTGATGGCCATGTGAGGTTAAGGGAAAAGACTGAAAGAAAAAATGTAACAAAGAAACGCCTTAAGGATGCGACATTCAAATATTATACCGGCAGGCTTTCCGATGCGGATGTGCTGGCAAAGCAAAATGGTACAAAAGCATACTTGAATGGCGGAGACGCTAAAGGTTTTATACGTTATTTGGAACACAGATTTCGTTTTACTCATGATCAAAATGAGTTTTATAGAGATAGAACTCATGAGTACAAAAGGAAGAAAAAACATAGGAGGTAAACTCGATGAAAAGAAAATTTCTTTCTCTTAAAAGAAAAGCTTATGCATTGACTATGGCTGTTGCTATGGTCATATCTGGCTTATCTTTTGGTGCGGTACCTGTTATGGCTGCAGATCCGGAGCATACTGTTCTTAATGGAACTGCTGTTGAAACACCTATTACTGCACCGGCATATAATTCTGCTAATGTACCGAAGATGGATACAAGTGGTACAGTAGCATACTGGTATGCAGGAAACAAGTTCCTGGCATTAAACCAGTTTAATCATGGTGCTAAACAGGCCGGAGAAGATATAACAATAGCTTCTACAACTGTTAGTGACGGTACAATGAAATGGTATCGTGATGATGCATATGGTTATAGGGGTCAGGAGACAACCAATGCTTCATCTGAACGTGGCGACAAGTTAGCTATTCTTACCGATCTTCGTGGTGCTAGAGGAGCAGCTAATGATAATGGCGGATCTTCAACTACAGTTCAGCCAGGTGATGGCACATCGGATTATAGAAACATAGATAAACAGACTTACGTCCAGGCCCAGGACGAAGATTTCTTTTCTAATGGTTCAGTCTGGGAGTTGATGGACTCTGATGCGGTTTGGGATGATGATTATCTTTTTGCTCAGTATAAGAGCGGTAGTTTTGCTGCAGTAACAGCAGCTTTTGCGCCGACAATATTAAATACTGTTGAAAGTTGGTATAATAGTGGATTTTCATATAGCGGCGGTGGAACAGCTGTTAGTGCTCAGGGAGATTATTTCTCTGCAGCAGAAAAGGCGCTTGTTAAAAGTGCGACTATAAAGACAGATGGTGTTACAGGATCACAGAATACTTCAAGTAATGATACGCTCAATGATGCGCATCTTTTTGCACCTTCTGTTGATGAAATATATTACAATCCAAGACAGGTTCAGAGTATTTTTTCTGCTTGGTCTGCAGATTATGGTCCTGGAACTAAGGGTGCAAACCGCTCGGATTCAGATTGGCAGTACCCCCGGTCCCACCTGTGGTTGCGCTCTTTCTGGGGCGTCGGTAGCGGCACCCACCGCAGTGGCGTCAGTGTCAACTCCACGGGCGCTCGCGACCGCCACAACGTGGCCTCCGAGTTCGCTGTCGCTCCCGCTTTTTATCTCGACACCAAAGGTGTCGTAATGGCGAAGGACGCCACCAATGCAGCCGCTTCAGCGGCTGCCCGGCACTCAATTTTACAGGCATATGACGCTAATGCAGTTAATGAGAACAAATCTGTAAAATTTTTAGTACCGGCTGCAGGGTTTGCGGATAGTTTTGAAACATCTGCAACACAAAAGTCAGTAACAGTTTCTCCGGGCGGAACTTATAGCATTACTTATACCGGAGCTGATACGGAGTTTATAGATGGTGTGGATTCCGGAAATAATCATAATGCTGCATTAGTGATCTCTGCGATCATTTATGATCAGGACGGTAAAGTATTATATTATGGCAATCTTGATGCCGTATCTAATTCTGAGGGTAATGTAGATATTACTATGCCTAATCTTCCCAACGGCTCTTATACTCTTGCAGTATTTGAAGAGCAGCTGGGTGGTACATCTACATATACCACAAGCGGTGATGTGGATTATACATCATATGAGACAGATTACCAAGGAGCTGTAAGTTATACTACGTTAAACGTACAGACAAGCCAGAATGAGACAGGTTTTGATGCAAATGTATGGTATGTATATCATGATGATGCATCAAATATCGACTGGAACTTTAAACTGAACGAAGATGGCGATGTTATTGGCCTTTATACTACAAGTGCAAATATTTCAGGAATTATTGATTCAGGTAACTGTCTTAATGTTCCTGCAAAGATCAATGATCGTACAGTTATCGCTATCGGTGGTGAGAACGAATCACAGCCTTTTATCCCGGCTTCACAGCAGGGATGGACTAGTATTTCATTCCCACAGAGCCTTGCCACAATCAACGATTATGCGTTTATCGGTTCCAAGGCACCGGCAAAGATTGTCATCCCGGCAACGATATCTGCTATTGGTGTAAAGGCGTTCTTTGGTTCAGGCATCAAGCAGGTGGTATTATCTGAGTTTAACGGAGTTGTAGGATCCTATGCATTTGCAAATACCGAAAAGCTTACTACAGCAACTATCTGTGGTGGTGATTCAGGCGCTACCCTTTCAACGGTATGCTTCTCTGATTCGGCATTAAATGATGTTTCCATTACTGGTAATGTCAGATTGAATAAGATGGCATTCAGAAACAATATTAAATTAAAGAACATTAATCTTAATGGTTCTGTAAGTATTGGGGAGTATGCGTTTGATGGTTGCACATCTCTTGAGACTTTATATCTTCCACATGGAACTTCCCTTGATGCATATGCATTTTCCGGATGTACTTCTATTACTTCATTAGAAGCTGATTGTGATCTTCCTTCTCACTCATTTGAAGGAACCGGAAACATTACAACAATTATTCTTGATGGTAATTGTTCGCATATAGCATATGACTGGGAAGGTAATTCAACGAATTTTGCAGGTGATGCAACAAAGCATGTGATCGATTCTGATGAGCTGGCACATACATATGACCAGGAAGAGTATACAAATCCCGGAAGAACTATTTATGCAAGATCTGCAAATGTTCTTTACGGCTTCTATGGCAAGGAAGATACTAACACATATCTTTCACCTTTTGGTGCTTCAGGAACAGTACAGGTTTATATTCAGAATGATGAGAATCCATCTGGCTCTGAAAGCACAACAGGAGAAACTTTATCACTTCTTGGTAAGACTGTAAGCTCTAATGCTACTTATACAAAGCATAAGAATGCAAATGGTGCTACAGCTGTTATTGTAAGTCGTGTTGGTAATATCGCAACATTTATAAATAAGAAAAATATAACAGTTCTTGCTGAAGTGACCAGGGAGCAGACAGGCATTAATGCATATTACTCTGGTACCGTTCTTACAACAAAGGATATTGATAAGTCTAAAATGACTGTTAAGCGTGTTTACGGAGCTGAGGAAGGTGCTTCATATAACACATCAGAATTTTATGTTATAAGAACGTCTGATTTCAACACTGAGCTTTCAAGCCAGGCAGGTGTTCTTGAAGCTAACGTTGCTGCTTATGAACCGATAACAGCAAAGGATAGCGATCTTAAATCGGGCCAGAATACCGGAACAGTTTCTGCAACTGTAGTGGTGTTCTATGACGATAATGGAACTCCTAAGTATTTCTCAGTACCGGTATCAATCCGTGTCGAGAGTTATAATGCTAAATCATATATTGAACAGGCTTATGGGTCATATGATGCGGTTGCACAGGCTTTTGTAGACTATGAGAACAGAATTAAATCATTAGAAAAGGCTTTGGAAGATGCTGATGTTGATTCTGTCGAGGCTCTTTCAAAAGAACTGGCAGAGTGCAAGAAAATGTACGCTGATCTAGTTGCTGAACTTGAAAGTTATGTAAAGAATAACAAAGCTGATAATTCAGGATATTTTGGAACAACAACAGATCCGTCCTCCGGATCCACAACAAATGTTGTTTTCATTGAAGGGAATGCTACTCCATATGAAGAAACAGAAAAGACTGATTCCGAGGGAAATAAGGTTTATTCTGCTGAGTATGATACTAACGGAGATTCGACTCCGGATCCCATTTACTTTGTTGTAAAGGATGATGGAGTCCATCTTGTGGATGAAAATGGCGAGCCTGTAAAGAAGGATGGTTCACAGCCTGCGCAGGGAGAAGATGGCGATGTATACAGCGATAAGTTGGGTGCGCTGCAGAGACAGCTGACAGCACAGATTGCTGATCTTAAGAGACAGCTTGATGCCTGTGAAGCGGGAATTAATAAGATCAAGAAAGCCATAAATGATGCCGGAGTTAATTATAACAACCTTTCCGGTGCGGATGATTATGAGAAGATAGTAAGCGCTATCAAGACTTTGGCTGAAGAGGTTGAAGCTCTCAAAACTGAAAAGGCTTCATTGACTACAGATCTTGAGGATGCAAGGGATAAGATATCCGCTTATGCCAATGCATTAAATAACATTTATAACAAGCTGACAGGTGAGGACCTGACAGCAGAACAGGCTGCAGCAATTTCAACTGCTCTTGCTGCTGTCAATACAAAGATCGAGAAGCTGCAGAGTGACTTATCTGTTGCCCAGGCAACTGTACTGGATTTAAGATCGAAACTGGCTGATGCTGAAGCGGATGTTGTTTCACTTACTGCAGAACTTGAGAAGACCACTTCTGATCTTGAACAGGCTGAAGCTGATCTTACCCAGGCAAGTGTTGACAGGGCAAATCTTGTTGCAGAGTATGAAGCAGCGATAGCTGCCGGGGATGCGGAAAAAGCTGAAGCATTACAAAAAGAGATCGCTGACAAAGAAGCAGCCATAGCTGAACTTACATCTATGAGGGCTACGCTTAATCAGAAGCTGGCCGATCTGGATGAGGCAAAGCAGACTGTATTAGATCTTCAGGCGCTTATTGAGCAAAAAGACCTTGAAATCACCAGACTTCGTACAGATCTTGACGCTTTATCATCAACAGCAGACGGATACAAGATTACAGTAGATGTGGCAAACAGACTGTTTGGCACAGACCTTGGCAACGATGCGACTGTAAACGATATCTCTGATGCTATCAATGCATTTGTAAAAGATAAACTTAACGCTGAGACAGCTGTAAAGGGTATCCAAACTTTACTTAATGTAAATACGACAGGTGATGCTCTTGTTTCTGATGTTGCTAATGCTATATCAAATGGCGGTAATGGAGGAACGTCTGGCAATGAAAGAGGCGGAGAATCCGGAGGATCTGGTATTGTTTCTGCAGACTATACCGGATATACCAAGGATGTTGAGGTTAATGAGGACTCTCAGTCTTATAAGACCGGATATACACAAGGATATACTGACGGTTCAAAGGCTAATGCCGGAACAAGTACCGGAAACGCTGACTATAAGACTGCATATAATGAAGGATATTCTGCAGGTGAGAAGGTAGGTAAAGCTTCAGTTAATACTTCGGAATACTATGACAAAGGATATGATAAGGGTTATAAAGCCGGGGAAAAAGCAGGAAATGCTTCTGCATCTGGCTCATATTCCGAAGGATACTCTGATGGTTATTCTGACGGAAAATCAGATGGGCGTATTTCAAGCAGCGGCAACTCCACCGAGAGCTATAATAACGGATATAACGCCGGATTCACAGCCGGGCAGAAGTCGGTATCTACTTCGGCAACGGTAACAACTACTCAGGCTAAACCGGCTACGGCTACAACTACGACCACAACAAACAATTCAACATCAACCACAACAAAGAAAGAAGATATTTCGATTGAAGGCTCCACGACAGGCGCCAACAAGCCTTCTACATCTTCTGTAAGTATGGGACAGACATATACTCGTGCTGTTCCGACTTCAACGGAAACGGCTAAAACACAAAAAGCGAAGGTTGAGGTTAACGAGCTTAACGGAACCGGTATTGCTTTGCAGACAAATGGTAAATCCATTGTGACTGCCGGAAGTGACAAAAAAGAAAATGCAATGAAGCTTGTTAAGTATTATGCCGGAAACCTTTCTGAACTTGGAAGCCAGCTTGGATCGAATGATCTAAAAAAAGCTGCTACGGATCAGAATACCACCGTAACATTTGATGTTGTTGCATCTGTTGATGTAACACCCACAGATGCTCAGAAAGAACTTATAAAGAACAAAAAGGATGTTTCTCTTGAGATGACATCGCCTGATTTCGACAAAAATGCTATCTATCTCATGGTACATGAGAGTGATGCAAGAACAGGTGAATATGATGTTGCGTTACTTACTCCAAAGCTTGCTACATCATTGAACAATAATTCATCTTCAAGTTCTTCCACAAGCAGTTCTGCACCGAGCAGTAGTGCAACGTTAACAACATCTGCTTCTGAATATAAGCTTACAGCTACTTTGAAGGATCTGTCTCCTGTAACGATCACAAAAGTAACTATTACAAAAACGAACGTACAGATTGAAGAACCTTCATCAGCTGATTCCGGCAAGGAGAATACCGAAGCAGCAAAGAAACCTGAAAATACCGCTCCAAAGGAAGATAAGGGCGGCAATCCGGTAGCCGTTGTCATTGTTCTTGTAATCACCGTAGCAGCACTCGTTGTACTTTTTATCCTTATAAAGAAAAAAGGCGGGCTGAACTTCAGATCCAGGAAGTAAAACGGAACTAACATCTTTTCATTTGAAGGGGATGCGGATCATAAGCGTCCCCTTCTTCCTTGCCTGGTTTTGCTCAAAAGAAAAGATAAAGTTTTTCTTTTATCTTTTATCTAAAACAAGCTGTATATCTTTTAGTTACAATAGAATCAGATATTTGTTTTGAGGAGGTATTTTTATATGACACTCAGTATTAGTGAATTATTTAAAAATGAAAAATTCATAAAACGTCACATGATAGTCAGCACGATTCTTATCCTGGCACTTGTCGGATATATCGTATTTCTTCATTCTTCAAACAGCGGCGTAGTAAATGGCCGTACTCCAGCAGTAGAAAAAGGCACCGTAAGCGATGGCGATATTTCTCTTATGATGGCGGATGCAGAGGAATCGCTGAATAATGTTTATATGAACCTTATTGCCGGATCCAGGGCAACATTTGCTGATGGTAATGTAATGGTATTCTCTAAAAACGGTGAGTTTAGCGGATATTTTAATGCTGATAATCCGAATGTCTCCGGATATAATTATCGTGTTACAACATCTGCGGATTCTAAGTTTCAGGGTGTTCTTAATATCTTCAGCAGGGAAAGCTCTTCTTATGTTAAGTACAATATCGTAGTAACTTCGGATTCATCTGATATCAAATTGTTTAATCCATCCGATAACACCTATATCACGCTTGAATACTGATTTGACAAAGACTATCTATAATGCTACAATTTCCATGCGAGGTAGCATATGACTGGAAATGAGTATATAAAGCAAAAAAGAATAGAAAACCATCTTTCCATACGAGGACTTGCCATGTCGTGCGACATTGCTCCTCGTATGGTTTCTTATTATGAAAAAGGAGAGAAGCTGCTCTCTGCCATGCCCGTAAACAAAGCCTTACGGTATTTTGATGCTATCGGGTGTGATATCAAGCCGTTTTTCTCTTTTTTCTATCCGTATTCATCTGAACTTGACAGTAAACTTTCGGCTTGGGCGGTTGAGCATCCCCGATGCTATGATACGCTGGTCTTGAAAAAGAAGTATTATCTCCGCTTAGCAAAGTTAAAAGAAAGAAAACGTATCTCAGGTAAATTGTACGATTCACTTATGCATGATTATCAAATGATTTTTAATAAGGAATTAAATGGTAAAACAAGCATATCAGATGAAGAGTACCGATACTATATCTTGCCGTTTAATGCCAAACTTCGGGGAATGTTATATGCTCTTTCAGACAATAATCGAATAGCCAAACAGATACGGATTTCTATATGTAATACTGAATACTCTATGACTGATATGGCGGATTTTTGTGATATAACAGGAGATCATTTAAAAAGATGTTTGGATAATGATGCCAGAATATCAAAAATGCACGTAATATCTGTGTTGAAATTATGCTATGTTTTAGGCTTTGATTTTGACAAGGTATTTATTGGAATTAAATAATTGTTGTTATAAAAAAAGTTCTTTTTTGTTTTTTTTGTTTAAAGTATAATATAGCACTTCTTTATGTTTGATAGAATATCCTTATCCTATTAGGTCTATGAAATCTAACATAAAGGGGTGTATTTTATTGGGCGTGAGTGCTTTATTTTCTGATATATTTAATGTTTCTCCCATGCGATATGCTATAATGTTTTCTTTTGATAACATTTACGGAGTATTTAGGTCTGACGGTTCTATTGACAGTCTTGACAGCAGAAAATATGATCTGATTTTATATGATTTTCATAATAGTAATTCCCCTAAAAATGTATTGACGGATTTATGTTTTTTATTATTCTCTGAAAAGATCGATCTTTGCATTGATGATATTGTAGCTATCAGGATCAATGGCAAGCTGTATTGTTATCGCTTTACAAAAATCATAAAATCTTCACTTTGTCTTGATGTGTTTGATTGCTTTGTATTAGTCCCGACATTCCTTTTTGATGAAATAAACGGATATTTAAACAGAATACATGATGATTATAATGTCTTAAGTGTATTGGATGGCCGGATCCTTTCATTAGATAGAATAAGAGATTTACAGTGTTATTGTATTGTTACGGAGACTTCTTCGATTTCATGTGGTAATCTGTCTTTTTGTTTTTCTTTGTTCTGTTTATCCGGTTTAAAGATAAGGAATATTAATCCAGGAGGAAAGCCGTTTGTATTCCTTAGTGACGCTCTTTATTATTTTAAAAAGATACAGAATAAGTCTTATAAGCCTGTTTTATTATTTAATCGGTTTGAATTGGAAATGGTAAAGGATTATTGTGAACTGATGGATGCTTCAATGTCCTTGATTGGCTGATATTATGCGACGTAATGGAATGATTTTTTTTATTTCAATATTGTTAAATTCTTTTCTTTTTTGCGGGATTCTTTTCATTTGTATTAACTCCGGGAAAAAATTAAATGTATCTGTAGAAAACAAAAGAATTGAGTCTGTTATTTCGGATGCTTCTTTTACCAGAGATATAGAAGCAGGTGTCGAAGAACCTATTTCCTCAAATATTGTTTCTGTTCCAACAGAATTAATTGATAAAGAGGATTGGATGTTGCCTTATGATGATTCTAAATTGAAATTGTTTAAAGAGAAGCTGGAGAATAGGAGGTATTATGCTTCAAGCACCATGATTTTTAATTTTGAATCCGGAGGACTGTTTTCCGGTTTTTTTGATAGTGGTAATCCAGCTGTTTCAAGTTATAATTATGACCTGTCATATCAGGATGATGAAATTGTTATAAACATTTATAATCCGGATCAGACTGTTGTTGTGTCATATTTTGCACGTGTAAGTAATAGTGGCAATATTGAACTTAGGTATACGAAAGGTGATATTGTTCTTGAGCTAAAAGAGTATTAGGAGGTGTTTTTATGTTGACTGTTTGTGATCAGGATATATGGGATAAAATGATGGATGTTTATAAGAAGAATGTTCCTGAATATATCATTACTTATAGTATAGGCAAGGCTATCTTTTTGAAATTTAAGGACTACTTGATTGATTTGCATGATAACCCGGAAAAAGTCAATAATTTTGATATGATGATTTCTGAGTATCTTCTTGATGAAAAGTTCCTTAATTTTATTAAAGAGAAGCAGCCTAACACAGCTCCTGTCCCGGATGATGTTGTTTCAAGTATTTCTGATTGGTTTAAAAATAATTTATCTTCTTATAACCCTTTAGAGGTTTACAGACAATCTAATCATTTGGAGGATGATTATTTATACATGATAATTGCAAAAAAAGGTAATGACGAGTATGCTTGCTGGACCTGCTGGAACCAGACAACAGGCAGCCTCAATTTTGGCCATTATGGATATTCCACGAAGGAAGTCTGCAAGTTTACTCTAAAATCTAATTTTAATGATATTACGGGTGAACTGGATAAGTATGGCATGGATTCATGCAAATATTATTTTAATAAGGATGATGAATATGCTGTTCTTGAAGGAAAACATTTTGGTGATCCTGTTAAAAAAACTGGGATCTATTCCGAACCTCCGGCTGACCAGGCTAATATAATATATATGCACAATCATCGTAAAGCAGGAAGGTAGGTATCATTATGAAAGTTGAATTAGATTTGCCGGATAAGTATAAAGATGCATTTGTTTTTGATGGTTTTGATGAGTTCTTTCATCATATAAAAGATTGTGTTAATAAGGTTTCTAATGATTTTACGAGAAAAGCGTTGCTTGAACGTACTGAAATGCTTTCTGAGGCTTTTAGAGCTGCTAGTTATGCTTATACTCATACAGAAGAGTTTATAGAAGAAGAAACTCAGGCTGTAAATGATGCTATTGGTCAGTCGGAGAAGAAAAAAACTTTGCCAGCTGATTCGGTTTTTGAGCCGGACGGCGAATTTGCTTTTCACGATCTGTCCGTAAGGCCGAAGCATGGCGGGAGGTAAATTTATGTTTGAAGAATCTAAACATGTCAACGTACTTCAAGATGGAGCTGATATATATTTTGGAGTTTCCGGCAGCATAATGAAGTATTATGATTTGGAACGTATAATCTTTGAATTTCCTCATTTAAAATCTTTTGTGATGCAGAATAAATATGAGTTAATGACAGAATTTTATCGTCGCAAGGAGCTTTTTGAGGACTTGAACGATATCCAGGGTATTTTAGTATGAAAAAGCAGATATTAAAGTATTTAAATAATCTTGATTCTATGACATATAATCATTCTGTCATGGTAATGATGATTGCTAAAGAAATTGAAATTTATGCCGGTATTACGGACCATAAATTGATGAATGCGGCACTTTTACATGACATAGGTAAATTATATATACCTCATAAGATTTTGGACAAGAATGGGCGTTTAACGAAGCTTGAGAGGGAGCTGGTGGATCTTCATGCTTATATCGGTTATATGATATTGTCGGATCTGTCTGTTGATGAAGATATCTGTCGTATTGTTCTTTATCATCATGGATTTAAACCTCTTCACGTTCGTGATGTTGAGTATTATGATAGCAGTCTTATATATCAGAAAGCGTGTATATTACGTACTATTGATTCTTTTGAAGCACTTACTTCAGATCGTTCATATCATAGAGGTGTTACAGCTGAAAAAGCTTTGGAAATTTTATTGGATGAAAACAATTACAACGAATGTGCAATGGAATATCTGCAGACTGTTGTAAATGATGATTGTCTGGAAGAAAGTGTGGTCAGACGTTCCGGCAAATATCCTTCCTTAGATGATGTTAATGAATTGTTGGAAACAATGGATTTGTAATAGTCCATTGTTTTCTTGTTTTGGCCAATTCTATTGACAAAATCGATATATATTGCTATATTTGTTTTGAGGAGGTTGATACTTATGGTTTTAGATGATAATATCATTGTTGAATTAAATTATTCTAATTCATCCTATAATCGCTTTATAATGTACGCTGAATATAAATTATATTGTACAATTTTTACTTTTATTTGGAGATTAGTGTTATGTCTGTTGATGTTATAAAAAAATGTCCATATTGTGGTGCCCTTTTGGTAAATAGTATTTGTGATTATTGTGGCACTGAAATTGTTTTTGATAAGGATAAAGTTTAGGAAGGATATTAAAGTAAACTTATGATTATAAGTCTTAAAAATGTCTTAACTTAATATTGAAAGATGCAATAAAATTCGGCTTTTTCAGTGACTAGGCAGCTTGCCTTTTAATCAAGTTGTCGGCGGTTCGAGCCCGCCATGTCTCACTTGTTACGTCATATGTTTGTACATATGGCGTTTTTTGTTTTCTATAATCTTTAAATCTATGATCTTCGTCTACGAATTAATTATTTACGTCACATTACGACGTCACATTACGACCCTGAGAAAATGTATAAATATTGAGAAATTGAGAAATGGACTATAAGTCCGTTTTTTGGGACATGAAATATGGATAATGGAAAGTGAAAGGGTGAAAGGGTGGAAGCCCCGTTATTCTCACATTTTGCGAGAACTGTAATTTGATAGATGATTTCATATGAGCGGTGTTGGATGATGAAAATATAAAATTGAACTTTAAGAAGTTAAAACTCAATGATGACATTTAAGCCGATTTATGATATACTGACGGATACAGTGGCGAAGTATAAGTTATTGATTATTGTAATTACAAAGAGAGGCAAATTAGATGGCAGTATCTTATAACGGCTTATGGAAAATGTTAATCGACAAAAACATGTACAAGAAGGATCTGACAGCCAGATTAGGCATTAGTTCAGCTACTCTTGCCAAAATGGGAAGAGGTGAAAACGTGTCTATGGATATTCTGGAGAAAATCTGCGAGTACATGGACTGTAATCTTGGCGATATAGCGAGCTTTGAAAAAGATGACAAGGAAGAGGATAAGGCGGATGTCTGAATACAAATATGGCTCTCCTTACAGTGGCAGTGGATCGCTAACAAGAGAGCAGTTCCTGTTTCATGAGACGAGGATAGTTGCGAAGCTTCTCGTAGATGAGGGGCTTAATGATAATGAAATAGTGGAAAGGATTATGGAAGAGAATCTGTTCCAATTTCCCACGGAAAAAAGTGTGAAGAGGATCGTGAACGGATGTTTAAGGCGGCTTAGGTGTCTAGGAGATGACAGTCTTATAAAAACAATAGCCCACAGTTCCGTGGAAAATGCAAAACAGGCGTGCCTGTATGCGATGATGAAACAGTACAGACTGGTGTGGGAGTACATGATCACGGTAATTGGTGCAAAGTATAAGGAGCAGGACTTCTCATACGGTCGGATAGACCTCAATGTGTTTTTCATGAGAATACAAGAGCAGGATGACGAGGTTGCGAGCTGGAGCGATTCCACGATAGACAAGATTAAGCAGGTTCTCAATAAGATACTTGTGGAAAACGAGTACATAGACAGCCCGAGAGCAACGACGCTTAATCCGGTTATGATATGCACAGAGGTTGAGAATGCAATAAGGGCGAATGGTGATGAGGCGGTACTGCCTGCATTCAACTGTTTCTATTAAAGGTTAGGAGATGTGTTAATGAGTGACATTTTGGAGAGGCTTGATAAGTTAAAGGCCAGAATACAGGATGAAGACTTTTTGAAAGGAAATGGTCTCAGTAATGAGGTCAATATACACATATTCTGCTATGATCCGGCAGATGAAATGGCGGTCAGATATTTTACAGAGCAGCTTGTGTCAGATCAGGATGTGACCTGCAATGTGAAAGAAAAGAATCTGTATCAGATTTTTCTGAAGCTCTGCGAAGATAACAGGCTCCTCGATAAGATACCGGGGCTTGAGAAGAATAAGGGAGCAGATTTCATTCTTAAGAATCTGCAGGGCAGGACTGCATCGGCAAAGAACTTTGTGCGTGAAATATGCAAAGATGGCTTTTCTGAGGGAGATGTGCTTCTGATCACAGGTGTCGGGGAGGCCTTTCCTTTCATCAGATCTCACGATGTACTCAATGCTATCCAGCCGCAGGATTCCGGGAAGATACCGATAGTGGTTCTGTACCCCGGAACATTCAACGGACGGGATGTAAAACTGTTTAACAAACTTGAACCACAAGGCTATTATAGGGCTTTTAATGCAATGGGAACGGAGGAAAAACTGTAATGAGAATTGAGCAGATGTTTAAAGACGACATCAACAGAAAGATCAATGGTGTCGTACAGGTTGAGCAGGAAACAGAGCGAGTTCTCATCCAGGAATTGGACGAGTACGTTGTCACAAAAGAGTTAAAAAAGCATTTCATCACTCTTTTCAATAATTACAGTGATGCATTTGATATAAAGACCAATGATATCGGCGTATGGATATCCGGTTTCTTTGGAAGCGGTAAATCTCACTTCTTAAAGATACTGTCATATATCCTTGAGAACAAGGAAGTGCAGGGAATTAAGACTGTTGAGAGATTCCGCAGCAAGTTTGAAGATGATCCGGCAACATTCATGCTTATAGACAAGGCTACAAAGGGCGAGACGAATACAATTCTTTTCAATATTGATATCGAGGGTTCTATTAACAAGGATGCCACCGCAGTTCTCAGAGTATTCGCAAAGATGTTTTATAACCATCTTGGCTTTTATGGCGAAGACCTTAAGGTAGCAAAGCTTGAGCAGTTCATAGCAAAGCAGGGCAAGACAGAAGAGTTCCGCAAGACCTTTGAAGAGATCAACGGAGACACATGGCTTAATACCAGAGAGTCATTTGCCTTCTTTGAGGATGATGTGGTTGAGACCCTTAAGCGTGTGCTTGGCATGAGCGAAGAAGCTGCCCGCAACTGGTTTAATGGCACAGAGACTGTTGAAACAAGCATTGCTCAGCTTGTATCTGAGATTCGTGACTATGTTAATTCAAAGCCCGATAATTACAGGCTCTTGTTCATGATAGATGAGGTTGGTCAGTATGTAGGTGATAACAGAGATCATCTGCTGAACCTTCAGTCTCTTGTGGAAGATATCGGCAATAAGTGTGAAGGTAAAGTTTGGGTAATGTGTACCGGACAGGAAGCACTGGACGAGATAATTAAGACCAGACAGGATGAGTTCTCTCGAATCAGAGCAAGATTTAAGACAACACTCTCACTGTCCTCAACATCTGCAGATGAGGTTATTCAGAAGAGAATCCTTTCCAAGACTCCAGAGGCAGACAAGGAGCTTCAGAAAGTCTATGAGGAGAAAGCATCTGTTCTCAGTAATCTCTTGAAGTTCAACAGGGATGATGCGCTTCAGGATATCAGAGGGTATGAGTCTCCGCAGGAGTTCTCAAGAGATTTCCCGTTTGTACCGTATCAGTTTCTGCTGTTACAGAAGGTATTTAACGAGATAAGAAAGCATGGTAACGCCGGTAAGCATCAGTCTGGTGGAGAGAGGTCTATGCTTTCAGGCTTCCAGGAAGCAGCACAGAAGCTTAAAGAAAAAGATGAAAATGCGATTGCACCATTTTATCTGTTCTATGACACTGTTCATGGATTTTTGGATGGTGCTATTCGTCGTGTTATAGAAAGATGCCAGACAGCGGCAGACGAGGACAGAGGTATCAAGCAGCAGGATGTGGCTGTACTTAAGCTCCTATATCTTATCCGCTATGTGGATTCTGATATTAAGTCTACATTGGATGCCATAGTTATTCTTATGGCCGATAACATCAACCTCGATAAGATAAAAATGAGAGAGCAGGTGCGTGAATCTTTAGACCGTCTGCTTAGTCAGAATTATATCGGTAGAAACGGCAATACCTATAATTTCCTTACAGATGAGGAACAGGATATCGCAAGGGATATCAAGGAAACATCCGTAGATACAGCGCAGATCATCGAGAGAATCGGTCATCTGGTATTCGGTGAGATTTATGACAAAAAGAAATACCGTTATCAGATATATGATTTCCCATATGATCAGTATGTAGACGGAACTGCTATCGGCTCTGTGACGGGGGGAATGAAGCTCCAGATATATTCTATTGCAACAGATGATTACGAGAAGCAGGATCTTCGTTTGCAGACCAACTCTAAGGGACAGGCTATCGTAGTCCTTGGAGATGGCAAGTATTATGAGTGCATTGAGAATGCATTAAAGATCAGAAAGTATGTAAAGACAAGGAATATAGCACAGCTCCCGAAGTCTGTTCAGGACATCATCCGTACACAGCAGGATGAGGCTACCAAATATGAAAATGATGCTCTCGATTATATAAAGAGGGCTATTGAGTCTGCAGAATTCTATGTAGATGGTGAGCATATTGATATAAAGGGCGGCGATGCCAAGAGCAAGCTGGATCAGGCATTGGAATACCTGGTAACCCATGTTTACTATGATCTTGATCTTATTAGTAAGAATGCAAACGATGATTCGGACATAGTGTCGATTCTTACAGGGACTGATGCGTATATGCCCGGAACACATCCAAACAGCGGCGCGGCTCAGAAGATAGAGCAGTATCTTGAAATGCAGGATATGAAGCATATCACAACCAAGATGTCCGACATTCAGAGCAGATATCAGGCTATTCCGAGCGGATGGAGAGAGATAGATATAGCTGCGGTAGTGGCACTGCTTATATATGAGCAGAAAGTTACCATCAAGTATGGTGGAATGACCATACAGCCAAATGATCCGAAGCTTCCGGATATGCTCCGTAAAAAGAGCGAGGTCGGAAAGACTGAAATTACAAAGCGTCATGTGGTAAGTCCTGCAAAAATGAAGGAAGCAAGGGAGTTCCTCAGAGACTTCCTTGATGTGATGGATGTACCGGCTGATGAAGATGGACTCATCGCATTTATCATAGAGAAGTTTACTAATTTGGAGCAGCATTATGATTCTCTGAATAAAAAATATGAAGGACGCAAGTATCCTGATCAGAAGCTTGTATGGGATGCGGTACGGCTTGTGAAGGATGTACTTTCTCAGAAGAGCGATAATATAGCACTTATTGATAAGGTTGTAGCAAGTGAAGATGCCCTGTATACGATGCAGGACAAACTGAAGAATATAGAGAGCTTCTTCAAAACACAGGTATCTCTTTTTGACAGTGCGGCGAGCTTCGTTGATAGCATGAAGAATGATCTGGACTATATCGATAATGATGAAGAGGCGAAACATGCCTTGAACCAGATGCGTCTGATCACAAACATATTTGATGGAAAGAGCTATGATTATTCAAGGATTCCTGAGCTGAATGAACTTCAAAGTACAGTAGAGAAGTCTCATAATGCGATGCTCGAAGAAAAGAGAGAGACACTGTATGAGGTAGTACGTTCTTGTCTTGAAGAGATTCATAAGAATGCCGCGGTAAATAAAAAGACCAAGGCAATCTCTGATAAAGCAGATACCTTCTATACACAAAAGAAAGAGCAAATTGCGGCTGAAAAGAGCCTTGCACTGCTTGATGGTCTGTCAGTTCCGATGTGGTCATATAAGGATCAGGCAACAATGTCCATTGAAGCAGCTATGGAACCGCCGGTAGATCCTCAGCCTCCGGTTACCGGTGGTGATGAGGCAGAGCCTCCCAAAAAGGTGATCATAAAGAAGATTGCAAGACAACAGATGTTCCCGGCAAGAGTGTTGAAATCAGATGAAGAGATAGATGCTTATGTGGAAAGTATCCGCAAGCAGATGAAACAGTACCTGCAGGGCAGTGATGGTATCCAGATAACCAACTAAAGGAGATACGCAGATGGATAAGAATGCGATAAAGAAATATGCCGTATGGGCAAGAAGAGAGCTTATTGAAAAGGTCTCCCAGAAGGCTCTGCAATATGGGATAGAGGACGGGAAGGAACTTGATCCTAAGCTGGAAAGTATCAATGGAGTCCTTTTGTCTGATGATGAGAAGAAACAGCGTCAGGCTCTTATCCGCAAGATAAATGAAAATGGATATACGCAGGTAATTGAGGAAGTGGCATATACTTGGTTCAACAGATTTATTGCCCTTAGATTCATGGAGGTGAATGGGTATCTTCCGAACCATGTTCGTGTATTTACCGACGAAGCAGGAGAATTTAAACCACAGATCATGTCAGAAGCACTTCATTTGGATCTTGAAGGCTTAGACATGGAAAAGGTGTATGAGCTGAAGAACGATAACAGGGATGATGACCTGTTCAAGTATCTTCTGATTACACAGTGCAATGCACTATCCGGCATCTTCCCTAAGATGTTTCAGAAAATTTCTGATTACACGGAATTACTCCTCCCAGACTATCTTCTCCGTGATGGTAGTGTGATTGAGCAGATGGTAAATCAGAAAGATGGTATACCTGAAGTTGATTGGCAGGATCAGGTTCAGATTATAGGGTGGTTGTACCAGTATTACAACACTGAGCCCAAAGACAAAGTATTTGCAGATCTAAAAAAGAACATAAAGATCACCAAGGAAACGATACCTGCGGCAACACAGTTGTTTACCCCGGATTGGATTGTTCACTACATGGTAGAGAACAGTCTTGGAAGATTGTGGCTTGAGGGGCATCCGAATGATTCGCTGAAAAATGAGTGGAAATATTATCTTGATGAGGCTGAACAAGAGCCTGATGTTCAGGAACAGTTGGAGGAGATTCGCAAAGAATATGCCGGACTTAAGCCGGAGGACATCAAATGTATTGACCCTTGTATGGGATCAGGGCATATTTTGTGTGTGCTTTTTGACACACTTATAAAGATTTATGAAGATTATGGATATCCGGCAAGAGATGCAGCGGCAAGCATTGTTGAAAACAATCTTTGGGGATTGGATATAGATGAACGAGCTGCTCAGCTTGCATATTTCGCTGTGATGATGAAAGCAAGACAATATGATCGCAGATTCCTTACTCGTGGGATCCAACCACATGTATATGCTATCGAGGAGAGCAACGGCTTAAAGTATGACGGCGATTATGGTGATTTTCTGTTAGATAAACAGCAGCAGGAAACTCTTTCGTATATGTTTGATGTTTTTAAGGATGCAAAGGAATATGGATCAATCCTTAGTGTGGAGCAGATGGATTATGACAGTTTCTTAAGTACATGGAAGCTGACAGGAGAGCAGACATTGAGTGATGTTCGCATGCTGGGGTGGTATATGTATGCTGGTGACAAGATAATTGCTTTTGCAAATCAGGCAAAAGCTTTGTCGCAAAAGTATCATGTAGTGGTAACTAATCCTCCCTATATGGGGGCGTCTGGAATGGGAAATAAATTATCAGATTATGTTAAATCATATTATCCAGATACCAAAAGTGACATGAGCACTGTATGTATGGAAAAATGTATGGACTTGTGTGAACGCTTTGGATATATGTCAATGATAAATATTCCTGTCTGGATGTTTTTATCCAGTTACGAAACTTTAAGAAGAAATATTCTTGAAAACAATACATATATTAACATGGTGCATCCTGGGCGCGGCATATTTGGATCTGATTTTGGGACAACAGCATTTGTGATTTCTAAGAGCCAAATTAAAGGATATAAAGCATCTTTCAGACGTTTATTCAAGCAACAGGGAGAGGTTGAAAGCATTGAAGCTCGGGAACAGGCTTTTTTTTCAGGAAAAGGAAAATATACTGCTCAACAAGCAAATTTCAATAAGATTCCAGGGGCCCCAGTGTCGTATTGGGTGAGTGAAAAGTTCTACTCGATTTACGAAGGAAACAAACAATTTGAAGCGATTGCGGACATTAAATCTGGTGTTATGTCAGGTGACGATGGGAGATTCACACGACTCTGGTTTGAGGTTCCTTTCAACAAGTTTGATGATACCTGTGCTAATGTTGAAGAATCAATAAAGCATAAAACGAAATGGTTTCCTGTTACCCGAGGAGGGGCTTATAGAAAGTGGTATGGCAATCTTGAATATGTAATTAATTTGTTTAATGGTGGTTATGAGATTGAACATGAGAATAACAAAAATCATCGTTTAAGAGATCCAAAGTATTATTTTCTCGAAGGTATAACATGGTCAATGATTACGGCTTATAAATTATCGGTTAGATATGTGCCTGAAGGAGTGCTTTTTGGAAATGGAGGGCCGACATGCTTTTTTAAGGATGATCCTGTGTTTTATTTGGCTGTGTTAAACAGCAAAGTATCAGAGTACATTATAAGTGTAGTGAATCCTTCGTTAAACACTGTCATAAGTGATATATGTGGTATTCCTATTATTGAATGTGATAGAGAGCAGATAATATATAAGGCAAAAGAATGTATAGATTTATCCAAGGAAGATTGGGATTCGTTTGAAACAAGTTGGGACTATATGTCACATCCTTTGGTCAGAGGGGCGAAATCTATGGAAGACGCATATAATCAATGGAAAAAGGAATGTGAACATAGATTTTATCGGCTTAAAGAAAACGAAGAAGATTTAAATCGCCTTTTTATTGAGATATATGGACTACAAGGCGAAATAACCCCAGAAGTAGAAGATCGAGATGTAACGGTTAGAAAGGCGGATATTCAGAGGGATGTTCGAGGCTTTATTTCTTATGCTGTCGGATGCATGTTTGGCCGTTACTCTTTGGATGTCCCGGGACTTGTTTATGCTGGTGGGGATTGGAATGATTCGAATTATATAAAATACTTGCCTGACAAAGATGCCATAATACCAATCTGTGATGATGAGTACTTTAATGACGATATAGTCGGTCGATTTGTAGATTTTTTGAAGGTTGTTTACGGAATGGATTCTTTGGAAGAAAATTTACAATTCATTGCGAATGCTATAGGTGGAAAGGGAAATCCACGCGAGGTGATTAGACAGTATTTCCTTGATGAATTTTATAAAGACCATTGTGCCATGTGTTCTTCAACAAGTTCGGGGAAAAGGCCTTATTATTGGTTGTTCGACTCTGGAAAGGCTAATGGTTTTAAATGCTTGATTTACATGCATCGTTATCAACCGGATACCATTGCTCGCATCCGAACCGATTATGTGCATGAGCAGCAGGCAAGATACAGGACGGCAATAGAAGAGATTGAAAAAAGAATTGATTCCGCATCACAATCCGACAAGGTTAAGCTGACAAAGAAACTGAATACTTTAAAGGATCAGGATGAAGAGATTCACGCATACGAGGAGAAGATACACCACCTTGCCGATCAGATGATAAGCATTGACCTGGATGATGGCGTAAAACATAATTATGCATTATTTCAGGATGTTTTGGCAAAGATTAAGTAGGGAGGTGGCAGTATGACGATTGAAGAAATCATACGGGGAGAATCAAAAAAAACAGAATTCAAAGAAATGCCTCCGAAAAACACAGAGAAGTATACAAAGACGGTTGTGGCCTATGCCAATACGCAAGGCGGTAAACTTGTTTTCGGAGTAGTGGACGAGACCAAAGAGGTAGTCGGAATAGATGAATCCATACTTTTTCAGACGATGGACAGCATTGCCAATGCAATTTCTGACTCATGTGAGCCGCAGATTGTCCCGGAGATTGAGCCATATACAGTCGAAGGAAAAACAATCATCGTAGTGACCGTACATCCGGAGCCACAGCGTCCATACTACTTAAAATCCAAAGGGATGGCTAATGGGACATATATCCGAGTGGGAGGCACTACGAGACAGGCGCATCCTGTTAAAATCAAAGAACTTGAAATGGAAGGCATGCGTATCTCGTGGGATGAATTAAACTGTATCGGATATCGGGTAAGCGATGAGGCGATTGATAACTTATGCAAGGATATTGAACGCTATCGGGAAGAGGCTGGATTGCCAAAGCGCAAGGTGAATCGTGAACAGCTTATCAACTGGAAATTACTGAAGGATACAGACGGAGAAGTGACAGCGACTAATGCATTTGCACTGATGACTTCGGATTATTTTCCTTTTTCTAAAACACAATGTGCGGTTTTCAAAGGAACCAGCCGCTCTGTATTTTTGGATAAACGTGAGTATACTGGACCGCTATATGAGCAGGTTGATGAAGCATTAAATTTTGTATTACGTAACATACGTCTTGGCGCTGAAGTAAAAGGACTTCTTAGGAGCGAATCTTATGAATTGCCTGTAGAGGCTATTCGCGAAATGATAGTCAATGCACATTGCCATCGTAATATGACAGATGAATCCTGTGTGCAGGTGGCAATTTACGATGACCGATTGGAGGTCACATCTCCGGGCGGATTATACAATGGACTCACATTTGAGGATATGATGCATGGACATTCAAAACTGAGGAATCGAGCAATTGCCAATGTGTTCAGTCAGATGGGTCTGGTTGAATCATGGGGTACCGGTATAAAGAAGATCATTGATTCGGCAAAGGAATATGGTCTTCGCGAACCTGAATTTATTGAGATGCCGGAGACATTTTGTGTGAACCTGTTTCGGAAAGCATTACCGGTAAGGAGCGACGGAGATGTCGGTGAAAATGTCGGTGAAAGTTCGGCGAAATTCGGCGAAAGTTCGGCGAAGTTCGGTGAAAGTTCGGCAAAAGATACTGAGAATTTCGGTGAAATTACGCTAAATGGGACACAAATGGAGATTGTGCAGAGGATTGAAGCAGATAATCGAATTTCTGCAAAGCATATATCCGAGGAATTATCGCTATCCGTCAGAGCTATAGAGAAAAATATTAAGGAACTGCGAGACAAGGGGATTCTTGTCAGACATGGTTCTGCACGTGGCGGATACTGGGAAGTCGTGAAATTGAAAGAATTGTAATAAAGCAAAGGATTAAGAAAATGGATTTAGCAACAATAAGCCAGGAACTGAATAAGCGCTTTCTTGCTCCATTGCCGGAGTTTTACAAGAGAAGGATTATTGTCTGGTATGACGAGGAAAAGGAATTTGAGGATCAGATTGGCGAATTGGAATTGCAGGGTGCCAAGCTTCTCTGTGTTACCGGCAATAACTATTTTGAGATAAAGAAAAGGCTTGCGGTAGATGAACCGAATCAAAACTTTCTTCTGTATAATCCGATGAATTACGAGAAGCCGGAGGATGACTGGCTTATTGATGTAGAGTTATACAGCGAAGAGTTCAGGGCGGATCTTATTGCGATATGGATGGATGAGATGGGAATCCCTTCATCGGTTGCTCTTCGTAATCAGGTGAAGAAATACCGAAAATTCCTTAATGCCAAGGCGAGACGTGATGATGTGGTAAAGTTGTCGGATGGTCTCGATTCTCCTATGAAGTTGCAACTTGCAGTTATGGCTTCTATTGGTGAAGCGCAGAGGACGGATCCGATTTCAATCATCAAGTCTGTGTTAAAAGCAGGGTTAAATACTGATGATAATTATCTGTATCAGGAATTTGTGAAATACGAAGCATCGGATTTGTTCTGGAGCATGGCAAGTCGTATTACTGGCTATGGCGATGATCATAATCTGGGGAAACTGGCTGTTCATATTATTTTGACAGCTGCAAGCAGGACGCTTCCCGATGCGGTATTTGATGGGCTTTCTGATTATATGTCACAGAATGGTCAGCTACAGGCATATTGCAGTGATCTGGTATCGGATTGGGTACATAGCGACGATGCGGCCTCATATATGGCTATGGCTGAAAAAGTCGAGGAGGAGATGCATCTTGTAAAGAGATTGTCAAAGCAGAGTGCATCCGAGCTTGCAGATACAGAGATTTTGCCGTCTATTAACAAGATTATTCTTACAAAAATAATGACGGATATTCAGAATGAAATAGTAGAGCCTGAGAAGATATATACCATAGCAGAAAAGCGCAGAGCATCAGCATGGTTTTCCGGATACAAGGATTATTATGATGGAATCGTTGCTCTTGCAAAGATGGAGGATTTCTTTAAGGAAAATGCTGCCGGATTCCATATTGTAGGAGCCAAGAATATATGGAAAGCATATACGACCGATTACTACAAAATGGATACCTATTACAGGCAGTTCCATATGAGTTATGAGAACAGCAAGAAGTCCTATGGTGGAGATCTTCAGGATCTGTTTACTGCGGTCTGTGATAAGGTTGAGCGCTTATACAGTAACTGGTTCCTTGATGGACTGGGACATAACTGGTCTGAGGAGGCTGCAGCTGAACTTGCTGAAAAGGGTTATATAGATGATATAGATCGGCAGGAGAAGTTCTATGAGCGTAAGATCAGAAATGCTGACAGCAAGGTTTACGTTATCATATCCGACGCACTTCGCTACGAGGTGGCTGCTTCTCTTCAGGAAGAACTTAGTCGCGAGATGCAGGGAAAGGTAAGCCTTTCGAGCCTGCAGGGCATTTTCCCAACGGAAACGAAATTCGGCATGGCAGCGCTTTTACCGCATAAGGAATTGAACGTAGAACTTAAAGAGTCTGATGCCGGAAAGAAGATACTTAAGGTTCTCGCTGATGGCCAGTCTTCGGACAGTATTAACCGAGAAAATTTGTTGAAGGCTTTCAATCCGGAAAGTGTTGCCGTGAAAGCGAAGGATCTGATGGCTGTGAGCCGTGCGGAAAGGTCAGAGCTGGTAAAGGGCAAGGAGGTTGTTTACATCTATCACGATACGATTGATGAGACAAGCCATACATCTGAAACCAAGGTGTTTAATGCCTGTGAGGAGACAATAGAGGAACTGATCACACTTGTAAGAACTATCGTAAATGATTTTGGCGGTATCAATATCATGATTACCGCTGACCACGGTTTCTTATATACATATAGTCCGCTTACAGAGGAGTCCAAAACGGAGAAATCGGATTTTGTCCACAGGATAGTGGAGTATGCAAGGAGGTTTGCGATACTTACAAAGGGTTATGATCCGGAGTATCTGCTTCCTGTTAAGTTTATGGAAGGTAGGACGGACTACTATGGATATGCACCAAGAGGTGATATCCGCATAAAGACAAGTGCAGGTTCCGGGATGAACTTTGTTCATGGTGGAGTGAGTTTGCAGGAGATGTGCGTGCCGCTTATAGAGTATAAGCATCTTCGTAACAGCTCCAAGGAGTATCAGAAGAATAAAGAGAAATATGATACTAAGCCTGTTGAAGTAACGCTGCTTTCGGCAAATCATAAGCTTACAAATATGATCTTCTCTCTGAACTTCTATCAGAAGGATGCGGTCAGTGGGAACAGAGAAAAGGCTGTGTATGATACATATTTTGTGGATTCGACCGGAAAGAAGATATCTGATGTTCAGAAGATTTTTGCTGATAAGACCGGATCGGATGCCCAGGATAGAACATTCAGATGCAATTTTAGTCTGAAATCACAGGCTTATGACAGCAAGGAAACCTATTATCTGATCATTGAGCAGGTAGATAGCACGGATCTTCCACAGAGGATAGAGTTTCAGATCGATATTGCATTTGCAGCGGATGATTTTGGATTTTTTAGCTAAGGAGACATTGTAATTATGGATTATATGGATGGTTTTAACGGACATAGGGAAGAGAATACGGAGAGTTTGGCAATGACAGTGGACTCTGAATCAAATGCTTCCGATAATCGTGAAGAACTGAATAAAAAGCTACGTCAGACATTCGATGGCAAGATTGTCCGTAAAGACCTGACAAAGCATATAAAAGAAGGTGCGAATGTCCCTATATACGTATTGGAATATCTGCTCGGGCAGTATTGCAATTCTGATGATGAAGCTATCATTGAGCGAGGTGTGGAGACAGTAAAAAGCATCCTTGCCAATAATTATGTGCGTCCGGATGAAGCTCAGAAGGTGCTTTCTATCTTAAGAAAGAAAGGCTCTCATACGGTTATTGATCTGATTACTGTAGAGCTTAACATGAAACTGGATATGTATGAGGCATCGTTCTCGAACCTTGGCCTTACAAGGATTCCGATTTCAGAAGATTATCCGGAACAGTATGACAGGCTCCTGTGCGGCGGCATATGGTGTATCGTCCAGCTCGAATACGGTGGAGAAGGTTCCGATGATTTTGGAATAGTAGGTTTAGACGGAGGAGAACTGCGATCAAAAAAATCAAAACAGAAAGATATTTCTCCTGTGTCCATTACAAAGCTCACTCCGATTCAGATGCCGAATGTGGATATGAATCAGCTGAAAGAAGGAAGAAAAGCATTTAACAAGAATGAATGGATAGATGTTCTCCTTCGTTCTACAGGTATGGAACCCGATGAACTGTCATATCGTGAAAAATGGCTCTTGCTGACACGTATGCTGCCACTGGTTGAAAATAACTTTAACCTGTGCGAATTGGGACCTCGAAGCACAGGTAAATCACACTTGTATAAAGAGATTTCTCCTAATAGCATTCTTGTGTCCGGCGGACAGACCACTGTGGCAAACCTGTTTTATAACATGAGCAGGCGTACCATGGGGCTTGTAGGATTATGGGATGTTGTTGCTTTTGATGAGGTGGCCGGTATCAACTTCAAGGATAAAGACGGCATCCAGATCATGAAAGACTATATGGCTTCGGGATCCTTTGCCAGAGGTAAAGAAGAGAAAGCAGCATCCGCATCCATGGTATTTGTAGGAAATATCAATCAGAGCGTTGATGTTCTTCTTAAGACATCGAGCCTGTTCGATCCGTTTCCACCTGAGATGGGAACGGATACGGCTTTTCTCGACAGAATGCATTGCTACAATCCGGGATGGGAGATACCAAAATTCAGACCGGAGCATTTTACAAATGATTATGGTTTTATAACAGACTACCTTGCAGGATTCATCCGTGAGCTGAGGAAAGAGCAGTTTGGCGATGCCATAGATAAGTATTTCAGATTAGGAAAGAATCTTAATCAACGTGATACCATAGCTGTCCGCAGGATGGTTGATGGATATCTGAAACTGCTGTATCCCGACGGAAACTTTGGCAAGGAAGAAGTTGCGGAAGTATTGGAAATCTCTCTTGAAATGAGAAGACGTGTTAAAGAACAGCTTAAGAAGCTCGGCGGCATGGAGTTCTACGATGTCAACTTCTCATACATTGATATGGAAGATATGGCGGAACATTATGTGTCTGTGCCGGAGCAAGGCGGCGGAAAGCTGATACCAGAGGGTATGTGCAATCCGGGACAGGTATATACAATCTCGCAGGGTAAGACTGATATGATCGGAGTATTCCGCCTGGAATCTCAGGTGCTTCCCGGCAATGGAAAGTTCGATCGTACCGGCCTTGGAACCGATAGAGAGTGCAAGGAAGCAGTAGATACCGCATTTAATTTTCTTAAAGCTAACGGCAACAGAATCAGCGGCTCACTTGCTGCTATGAACAAAGACTTCATAATCAATTATCAGGATCTGCAGGGCATAGGTATGACACATAAGCTGGCATTACCTACGCTTATAGCACTGTGTTCCATAGCACTCGGCAGACCTGTTCAGAGTTCTATGGCTGTAATAGGAGATTTCAGCATAGGCGGAACCATTATGAAGGCAGATAATCTTGCAAGCACCTTGCAGGTATGCCTTGATAGCGGAGCAAAGAAAGTATTATTACCGCAGACCTCAGCGGTGGATCTCGGGACCGTACCGGCAGAGCTTATGAGCAGTTTTAGTCTGGTATTCTATCAGAGCGCAGAGGATGCGGTGTTTAAGGCATTGGGAGTGGAGTAAGGAGATTACGACGATGTGGAATGATGTTGAAACTCAAATTGATTATTTGCATTTTTCTGTAATATCACAGACAGTAGCAGATATGATTATCGAGTCTGGGAATAATCCTATATCCATTGGAGTTTCTGGCAGTTGGGGAGCTGGAAAGTCCTCTATGGTAAAGATGATAGGACAAAGCCTAAAGGAACAGGATAAAGAAGAGAAAAAGAAATATATATTTCTTGAGTTTAATGCATGGTTGTATCAGGGATATGATGACGCAAGAACAGCATTACTACATAGCGTTTCAGAGAAACTTGCATCTGAAATGAAAGAAAGAAAAATAAAGAGCGGCGATGGGACTTGGAAGAAACTGAAAAACTTTACAAAATGTATTAACTGGTTCCAGGTATCTAAACTCGCACTGCCATTGTTGGCAGGATTCATTCCGGGCGTGAATGCGGTAGGGGCAATAGGTGGATTTATATCTGCAATCAGCGGAAGTTTAGCGGATACAACCAAAATAGACGAAAATAGTGAAGCAGTAAACACTGCATTTGAAAAACTCGCACCGGAGATAAAAGAAATCTTAAAAGAGGAGGCTTCAAAACCGGTAACAGAACAGATTGAGGAATTGAGAAAGGAATTTGCAGAACTATTAGAAAAACTGGATGTTAAACTGGTCGTATTGGTTGACGACCTGGATAGATGCTTGCCAGAAACATCAGTTTCAACATTGGAAGCTATGAGACTTCTGCTTTTTGTGGATAGAACAGCGTTTATCATTGCGGCGGATGAGCAGATGATAAGAAATGGAGTAAAGGCTCATTTTGGAGATGTTGAATTAACAGAGGGGCTTGTAACAAGTTACTTCGATAAGTTAATCCAAGTACCAATTAGCGTTCCACATTTAGGCGTAGCAGAAGTAAAAGCTTATATCGTTCTCCTGTATCTGGAAAGTGAAATAAAGAAAGACAATTTAGGTGAGGATATTATGCCCAAAGCGCTTGATGGCATGAATAAATTGCTGTCAAAGGCTTGGGAGAGCGATATTACAAAGGAAGCCATTGAAGGAATTTTTGGAGATAAACCGAGTACGAATATTTCAGAGGCTATTTCGTTGGCAGATCAGTTAGCGGGAATACTTGTTGTGGCTGACAGCATAAAAGGAAATCCGAGACTTATTAAGCGGTTTCTTAACGCTTTGGAAATACGCAAAAAGGTAGCGAAGTTCAACGGTATAACTGTTGATTCAAGCCAGCTTATCAAGATGTTATTATTTGAAAGATGTGCATCCAATGGAGCATTTGACTATTTATCGCAGGAAGTGACCAAGTCTGAAGATGGTAAACCAGAGTTTTTGGCGAAGATAGAAAAAGACCTTGCGACGGGAAATGAATATAAAGCCCCGAATACTTCATGGGATTCTGACTTTATTAAGAGTTGGGTGTTATTGTCACCAACACTGGGAGATGTGGATTTAAGACCATTGCTTTATCTTAGCAGGGATAAGGCACTTTCATTTGCTTCCTACGATGAATTATCCGCAGAGGGAAAGAAACTGTTAGAAGCACTTAAATCCGTTAAGACAGGGCCGTTGACACAGATTTTAGTGGAAAGCATTAAGAAGAACGGTGAGAATGAAGCGACCATCCTTTTGAATCACATTGCAAGAATAGGAAGAAGTAATCAATGGAGCGCTGACACGGTAAATGCAGCATTGCATATTACAGAAGCGTTTCCTTCATTGGGAAGCAGGTGTGCGATTGCACTTGGCGAAATACCGGTTAAATCTATAAAAACAGCGATAATACCGTTGATAAAGGAAAAAGAATGGGCGAAGGAACTGTTAAAGGAATGGAAGGATAATTCAGAGACTTCACAATCAGTGAAAAATGCAATATCAGGTTCAAAGAAATAGAATGTAGGAGAAAGCTATGGGAACATCTGCTTCAAGCAATGGGCCGGGGGCTGGCGTGTCGTTTGATCCACCGTGGTTAGATGATGTTGAAGTCCCGAACCAACAGAAAACTGAAAAGCAAAATGAACCGCTTGTATTAGCTCCAAGAGCGAGATTTAGTAGTGCACGGCGTAACATGGGAGAGTATGCCCGATCTGGAGATAAGGATTCTGTACGTAGGGCTTTAGGCCATTACTCAAAGACAGGAATGGGTGGTGCGCAGAATGTTGCAAAAAGAATGCGGACATCGACAAAGGTTGCCGCAAGCTTTTTCAATACATTCCAATCATTAAGGGAAGATAAAACATTTGCGTTAGGGCGTGAACTAAAGGAGCTGCGATCACAGGGGGCAGATGCCAATCAAGTAATCGATGCAATTGTAAGCCATGTCTGTCCAACAGGTGGGAGTATAGATGAGATTTCCTGTCGGGATTCTGGCACGGCAGCTATAAGTGAATTCCTGGTTGATAATCCTGATGCGGATATCTGCAACCTCGATGATGATCAGATTTGGTCATTGACTGCAACATATCTTGGTAATGAGGTCTTTAGTAGAGTTCAGATGGATATAGGTCAAGCGTTTGAAAAACAGGATGTTTCTATTGAGGATAGGGTTATTCGATTAAATGATATGAGGGAATACATTCAATCGGAAATAGCAATTCAAATGAATAAGTTGCGTGAAACGGCAGACAAGAAGCTGGATATAAATAAATTGCTATCGGACACAATCAGAAATACATTTGAGGTTTACGAGGTAGACGTATGAATAAAGTAGCTTGTTACCCGCGGGAATATACACCTGATAGATTTGATGATGATACATGGTATTTTGAAATGTTTTCTACACCTGATGTTTCCCTTGATAATGTGGGCTATGTTGGGGTAAGAATACTTGATGAATTACGTAGGTCGCAGATATGTCCGTCCACATTGGCATTTGATTTTTTGATGATTGCGTATGCGGTTGTGGCCGCTGATAAAGCTGTTTTGAGAAGAAGTAGTAGTGATGGATGGACTCGTGTTATAGACTTATCGCTATATGTTCACGAACAGAAAAAATGGGAGAATCACCAAGATAAAATTCAGGATATGCTCCGTTTTCTGACGGGAGATTTTTGGAGCCTGCATTTTAATAAGCTCAACAATTCGATAGTTCCTAAGAGAAAATTCGCTTTATATGACAATGATTGCATTTGTTTGTTGTCGGGAGGAATGGATAGCCTTGTCGGAGCCATAGACTTACATGAGTCCGGACATAATCCACTTTTTGTTTCCCAAATTGTACGGGGAGATGCTGAGCATCAGAGGGAATATGCTGCTGCTGTTGGAGAAGATAATTTGTGTCAATGGAGCTGCAATGTTAAGAAGAATGGCTCCTCCGAGAATTCTACCAGATCACGTTCAATAGTGTTTTTTGCCTATGCTTTACTTGCGGCATGTGGGATAAAGAAAAATACTGATGGAAGAAAAGTGATATATGTTCCCGAAAATGGATTTATAAGTCTGAACATTCCATTGGACGCCATGAGAATCGGGAGTTTAAGCACGAAGACCACACATCCTATTTATATGAAAAAGCTTCAAGAGATATGGAATGCGGTTGGCATTGAGGTAGAACTGGTTTTACCGTATAGGTTTATGACAAAAGGGGAGGTGCTGGCTCAATGCAGAAATCAGAAGCTTATGAAAGAACTGATATTTGGCTCTACAAGCTGTGGGAAGTATCAGAGACATGGATTGAGGCATTGCGGAACCTGTGTGCCGTGTCTGGTAAGGAGAGCATCATTTATAAAAGCGGGGTTAAAGGATGACACAGAAGGTGGATACTGTGCTGAGAATCTAAAGAATAGAGACTCTCGTGATTTGTCTGCAGCTGCGATGGCTTGTGTGCAGGTGGAGAAATATGGTATTGAAAGTCTTGTTAAAGGAGCTTTGAGTTTTGCAAAGGGCGAAGAAAGAGAAAAGTATCTTCTTGTTGTTCAGAATGGAGTAGAAGAGATTCGTAGGCTTTTAGAGCTACAGGAGATATTATGATGGATTTTCATTGCCATTTGGATTTATATAAAAATCCGCTTGAAGTGTTTGAAGAGGTAAAGAGAAGAAATACTTTTGTCTTGGCTGTTACAACAAGTCCGAGGGCTTATGTTAAAACAGCAGAGTACTTTAGGACTGCAAATAATGTATTTGTGGCTGTAGGGCTTCATCCGGAGCTGATTGCCGAAAGATCAAACGAAAAAGAATTATTGTTTGACTACATGAAGAAATGTGAAATATTAGGAGAAATAGGAATTGATGGATCCCCGAGGTCGAGAGGCTCATTAGCATTACAAAGGGAGATTTTTGAAGAAACATTAAAGAGAGCTGACAGATTGGGAGGAAAGATAATGAGTATCCACTCAAGAGGTGCGGTAAAGGATGTGCTGGAGTTGATGTATAAATATAAGGGAACTTCTATACCTATACTTCACTGGTTTACCGGCACGCCCAAGGAGGCTGAGCAGGCACTTGAGATGGGGTGTTTGTTTAGTATAAATCCAAACATGTGTAACACTAAATCAGGAAAAGAGGTTATTTCGAGAGTACCGATTGACAAGATGTTTTCGGAAACGGATGCGCCATTTACTCAAAAGGGTAGCAAGCCATATATGCCATGGGATGATACTGTTGTGAGATATATAGCTGATTCTCATAGAATTAGTAAAGAGGATGTTAATGAAAAATTTGAAGAGAATATGAACCGTATATTTAGTAAAAAGGAATCAGGATAAATGCAGGGCAAGTCATATAAAAAATAGTAAGTTCGTTGTTGTGGATCTTACTCACCAAAATAATGGTGCATACTTTGAGGAAGGTTACGCTATGGGGCTGGGAAAGCCAGTAATTCAATTATGTCAAAGTGGGACTAAACTACATTTTGATATAGCTCAAAAAAATACTATTATTTGGGATACGGAATCAGATATTCCGCTTCGATTAAAGAACAGGATTAAAGCTACCATAGAGTGAATAAAAAAATAGGGGATGTAATTTCTGACATGCCTATGATACTATTTTTATTCTTATGATTTGTTTGAAAAATAAAAGAGTGGGTAGAGAGACATTTTTTAATTAATAAGTTTAGACGTATCAGTAAAAGGATTAGTATCAAAAGAATTTCTACTATTGTAGATATCAAGTTGTCCGGGGTTTGAAACCGATATCTCATTAAAAGAATAACACCCGCAGGAAGCCTGTGGGTGTTTCTTTTTTACCTGAAGTGCTGTTTAACTCTTGTAAACTACGGGTGTGTAATCGGATCCGTCCAGCATAACGATATGTCCGCCATACGGTACGCTGATCTGACCGAAAGCTATGGTATTGCCGGGCAGCTCGATTATTGTTCCTCCGGGTATAAAAACAGTTTCATTTGAAAGTGTTCCGTTCTCGAAGATGTGTTTCTACATAATAATGCGGATAACAGGAATCGAACCTGCACCCCATAAGGACTAGATCCTAAGTCTAGCGCGTCTGCCAGTTCCGCCATATCCGCCGATAGATGTATGGTATCATTTCGGGTATTAAAAGTCCAGAAAAAAATATATCGCATTATTTGTCCCAATCAGTATAATTATATGTAGAAAAACCAACTTATCATAAGGGATTACTATGAAGAATATAAAGATCACCCTAAGTTATGACGGCACCCGTTACAACGGCTGGCAGCGGCTTGGGGATACGGACAACACCATACAGGAAAAATTAGAGACCACCTTGGGCAGGATATTAAATCAGGAGATAGAGGTCTTCGGATCGGGAAGAACCGATGCCGGAGTCCACGCCCTGGCCCAGGTGGCCAGCTTTTTTGTGGACGAAAGTAAGCTGGATGGTTTTATTAGGGATCTTCCCGGTTTTATCATGAGGGAGGCTAACAGATATCTTCCGCAGGATATCCGGATAAATGACTGCCAAAAGGCAAATGACAGATTTCACGCCAGACTTAATGCCAGGGTTAAGACTTACGAATACAGGATAGATAACGGTCCGGTAGCCAGGGTTTTTGAGAGAAAATACCTTACCAGGATCGAAGAACCCATAGACCCGGATAAACTGAAAGAAGCTGCTTCTTATTTTGTGGGAGAGCATGATTTTAAGGCTTTCTGCGGGAATAAACATTACAAGAAGTCCACGGTAAGAAAGATCTATTCTATAGACGTGAGGAAGGAAGAGGGCATAATCTATATCCGCTTTAAGGGAAGCGGCTTCCTTAGGAATATGGTTAGGATAATCGTGGGAACCATGACGGACTGTGCTTTGGGAAGGATGGAGACAAGTGACATCCCCGGAATCTTCGAATCGGGGGAGCGGGCTAACGCGGCACCCACCGCCCCGCCCCAGGGCTTGTTCCTGGTAGAGGTAGATTACTAAAGCTGACAGGGGGACGGAGAAGCTGACAGGGGGACGTATCTTTTGTCAGCTTCTGTTAGCTTTTGCGTGTATGATAACTTTTTCAGAAGCTGACAAAAGATACGTCCCCCTGTCAGCTTCTCCGTCCCCCTGTCAGCTTCATACTATCGCATTGTATATCTGCAACACTCCTGAGCTGCCGGTGGCCATGATGATCCCGGCCAGAAGGACTCCCAGCATAACTGCCAGGCAGCTTGACTTGAAATCCATGTCCAGGATGCTGGCGGCCAAAGTTCCGGTCCAGGCACCTGTACCGGGCAGGGGAATCCCCACAAAAAGCAGGAGGGCAAGGAAAAGGCCCCTTCCGGCTTTCTCTTCAAGCTTCTTGCCGCCTTTCTCGCCTTTTGTAAGGCAGAAATCGCAAAGCCTGCCTACAGCAGGCTTATCCGCTCCCCACTCCAGGACTCTTCTGGCGAAGAGGTAGATAAAGGGGACAGGCAGCATATTTCCGAGAATGCATATTATGTAACTGGGGATCACGGGTAACCCGGCTACGGCTACAGCCCAGGGAAGGGCCCCTCGAAGCTCCACCAGGGGTACCATAGATATTAAAAATGCTATTAAATAACTGTTCACGGCTGTTCTCCAAAATGATCTTTTTCAAAAAATAATTATGATAAATAACCGGTCCGATGTCAATGAGAATAAGAAGATAATTGTCAATATCGCGAATTTGTTGTATAATGACTGCGAAAAAAATGATTTTAGGGGTCGGAAAGGATGAGCGAGATATATGGATGAGAGAACCAAACTTGAACTGATACAGCAGCTTAAGTCAGAGATTAACGGTGTCGATGAAAGCAAAGACCCGGAGAATGTTAGATATATCCGTGAGAGGAATGCTGTGGAGTCCTTGGAGAACAGAACTTCCGAGGCCGAGAGGGAAGAGCAGGCCCGTATCGCCGAGATTAAGAAGCAGCAGAAGAAGAAGGAAGAAGAGGAAGCCCTTTTCCGCGACCTGCTGAACCAGAGGCGGGGAAGATGAGAATATCCTCCGGCTTTATCCTTTAAGATAATTCAGCGTATAATGTACTTCATTTTTATCGTCTATCTCCATTATTATATATGAAGGTAGGCGATTACTTTGTCTTGGGAAGGTGACGCTGCCGGGGTTTATAACCGTAACGTCATCATTTATCTCGATGAGGGGATAGTGGCTGTGGCCGCACATTACGATGTCCGCCCCTTTTTGTCTTGCAGCTTCCTTTATCCGCTCTGTTCCGTAATATATGTCATACCTGTGGCCGTGGGTCAGCCAGATCTTCCGGCCGGCAATAGTTATCATGTCCTCCTTGGGGTAGGGCAGGAAGAAGTCGTTATTCCCGGCTATGATGGCCTTGGGGCATTTTATCTCCACTCCCGTGAACAGGTCCACGTCACATACATCTCCCAGATGAATGAAATAATCAATGGGGGACACATTCTCAAGTATCTTGTCAAGATGATATGTCTTTCCGTGAGTATCGCTAACTATGAGTATCTTCATTTTATTTTCCTTTATAAATATTCATTAAGCGTTCTGCCCTATTATACATCATTTTCGGCGGATATGCGATTAAAAATGTCGCAAAATAAGGCCGGATTGGGTATAATGGTATATGGGTCAAGTGGGTTAATTGACAGAAGCGTACCGTTTTTGTATAATAAGAGTACTTAATACAGTACTGTTTTTCGGAAGGAGGGGCGTTATGACTATTGCGAAACAGATGGAGATACGGGCAAATATTAAGAAATACTTTGATATTGCATACAATGGAGATCCGGTGATCGTTCCACGTAAGGAGAATAAAAATGTTGTGATCATTTCAGAGGAAGAATACCACGAGCTTGAACAGCTCAAAAGAGGAGCTGCTTATGCAAAGGCTTTATCTTCTTATAAAGATACGGAAAAGGACCCTGCTCCTGTTTATTCGGATATTAAGACGGATAACCTGAATAAACTTCGCTCTATATCATCTCTGAAAGAAGGATGGAACGGCAACGGTGCCCCGGCCTTTGAGCGCGGGCTGATCTCTTCGGTTCAGAAGCTGCTGGAGAATCTGCTTATCCAGCCTGAGATTTTTCCCACTGCACTTTCGACCATACAATTGGAATATGATAATTCACGACGTGACCATATGGAGATAGAGGTAGGCCAATCCGCTACCGCAGAGGTCTTTCTTGTAAGATATGACGGCAGAGAATCCTTCGAGCAGATTCCTGCCACCGCAGAGAGTATTAATAAAAGGGTAGGTGCTTTCTTTGGATAATACATTTGAAATGAATGAGAAACTCTATCGCGCTGTCTATCCCCCGGAGATTGCTGAAATGTTCTGGAGAAAGGACGGCACCATTTCTTCAGCTGCTTTTGCTGACCCTAAGGGTTTATCTGTAGACAGAGGTGACTACCGCCCTGATAATGACGTTGTATTATCCATGCGTAAACGCTTTACGGGACGGATAATATCTCTATACGTAAAAAACTGTATCGATATCGGGGCGTCTGTTAAATATCTGCCGTCGGCTTCTAATCCGTATCACTCCGAGATACACGGAAATGATACCAATCCTTTGCTTTCCAAGCAGCAGCGGTTGTTTCTCGCCGGGAAGGCTGTCATTGTCGGATAATATTCATTCAAGCCTTGAACAGGAACAGCAGGAACAGGAATTGCCTTAAATGAATTTCGAAATTAGAGTTTGATTTAGCAAATCAGAAGTTAGTCTTGCAAAAATATATGAGATAAGATTTATATTCTATTGCGGAGCGTGCCGAGTCTGGACCACATCATTCGGGAGCGGGACTAGGATGGGCTCATTTTCGAGGGAGTATATATGTCTCTCGGGGTGTCGCGGTTTTTTGCTGTCGCTTTTTGGGGATTTTTTAAGTATAATGTATGACAAGGGGGGATTTGCAGAGATGTTTTGTAAGAGAAGAAAGACGTATTTGATAATAGGGATGATGAGCGTGGGCCTGCTGGTGGGGGCCTGCGGATGCACCAGCGCTAATCTGGGCATTCTGGGCTTCTTTATGAATAATCCGGAGAGCAGTGCCCAGGCGGGGCCGGAGAGCAGTGCACAGGCTCTTGAAGAGGGCAGCAGTGAGGTCAGCTCTTCTTCGGCGGCAGCGTCAAGCAGGGCACAGGAGAGCTCGTCGGCCATTGATAATACCGAAAAGAATCACGAATCATACCGGGAACTAAAGGAAAAATGGGATGAAGCGTCGAGAAAGCAGCAATCCCGGGTAGACGAAATCATGGGAAGGAACTCGTCATCTGCCGCAGCAGGGGGGAATTCCGGGAATAACGGCGGTTCGGCCTCTTTGAAGGTGCCGGTATCCGGAACCTGGTACGGGCCGAAGAATCCCCATACGGGAGACCAGAGCGTGGTGACATTGTACAATAACGGGAATGCGAAGGTAACCTTTGACCTGGGGGCTGCGGAGACGGTGACATTTAACGGGACCTACACTTCTTATAAGAACGGGACCTACGAGTATGATGATATCGTATGTACCGTTACCTTAAGCGGTAATTATAAGTCCTATAATTTTCCCTCCAATAAGTTTACCTTTATCATCGACCCCGAGGTGGAAAACGGGATGTATGCAAGATTCGTGGAATCAGGTTTCGGCCAGATCCAGGGTAATGCAACATTTACCAAGTAAGATATAAGAGCGATAAGAAAGAGGCCTTACGGCCTCTTTTATTTGTAGTGTTTCTGCAGGGAGGACAGTTCCCGGGTAAAACGTTTTACCACATCCTCCGGGCCGGTGATCTTAACGTCCGTGCCCAGTGAAAAGATCCAGCCAAGGAACTGGTCACTTAAAGCTACCTCTACATGGGTGACAGACCAGCCTTTCTTTTTTGAGGGATGGATGGGAATCTCTTTTCCGAAGCGGTCTAAGAGGACACCAACCATCTCATCTTTAAACTCCAGTTTGACGGACACTTCTTCTCCGCCGAACATACCGAAATTCTTTCTGGCGTAGGAAGCCATGTTGAATTCTTTAAAATGTTCCTTCCCTTCACGCTTGTCATTTGTGAGGGAAATGTTCTTCATTTTATCTACCCGGTAATGCTTGATCTTATCATCCTCGGCATCGAAGCCTATAAGATAGTAGTTCTCGTCGTCCCAGGTAAGAGCCCAGGGGCTGATCTCATAAGTCTTGTCCTTGCGGCGCTCCATCCGCTTCTGGAGGTTCCACTGCATGTATTCGAAGCGGATCTTCCGGTTATCGGAAATGGCGTTGTGGAGCTCATCTACATTATAATAGATGCTTTCGTTCATGGTCTTGATACGGCCCTGCACCACCACCTGGCGCTTAAGCTGGCTGGCCTCGTAATCGCTGGCCAGGCTGGTAACCTTCTTTATCAGGTCGTTGGATTTCTTCTCGGTGATGAATTTGGAGGATTGGATGGCGTCCACCAGGAGCTTCAGCTCTGCGATATCAAACTGCTTACTGCCTACGTGATAGGAAAATGTCTTGCCGGTCTTCTCGCCGATGATGTCCAGGCCTAAAACCCGCAGGGATTCCAGGTCGTCGTATAAGCTTTTTCTGTCGGCGGTAACGCCGTAGTCCTCCAGGTAGTCCTGAATCTCGGGCATGGTAATGGAGTGGTTGTCGTCGGTCTTCTCCTGCATGATGCGGCTGAGGTAGTAGAGTTTGAGTTTTTGTTTGGGTCCTTTGGGCATATGCGAATCCTCCTTATTACATATGAGTATAACACATTTGATCGTGAATGTAGTATAAAGCTTTTTTAAAAGAGAGGGGACAGACAAAAACCTCCCCGATTTAAAAGGGGAGGTTTTTCGATGGATATACATAAATGGTATTATTCTGTTGCAGCTTCAGTTGAGGGAACCTTCTTCCTGCCAAATACAGCCAGGAGCAGAAGACCAATAACAGCGCCTCCGGTAATGGCAAATGCGGAAATGTTCCACTGAGCTCTTGTGCCTGTAAAACCGAAGATTCCTACAAGGAAGTTTAAGATATATGTACACAGGAACTGTCCAAGACCGGTTGCACAAACATATATTGAGATAGCACGAGGTGTCTTGGAAGGATGTGTAACTCCTCCTGCAGCTACAAGCGTAAGTGACGGGTTTGTGAAACCAAAACCGAGACCGAAGATAGCAGATGCAACAAAGAACATAGGTAATGACTGTGCAAACAGTGCTACAAGGAATCCGATACCTACCAGGAGAACTGCTACAGCAGGTGTAAATCTTCCCACTGTCTTACTGAATACAAAGTATACGAGTCCGGCTACGAAGGAAAGAGCCGTAAACATTGAAAGGATATTTGCTGCATCCAAAGCTGTTCCTATGGGATTAGCGGGATCCAATATAACCAGTGTCATATTCTGCATATAAGCAAACTGGAATACATTTAACAGGAAGCCGACAAGTACTGTAATCCATAACTGTGATGTGAATTTACCTGTGGAAGGTCCTTTGGCAGCCTGCACGCCTGTATCGGGAAGGCAGAAGAGCACAAGGAGAAGAACCGGTACGCAAAGGAAAATACATGCGAATACATATCTCCAGTTATAAGCAACGAGGATTCCTCCGAGTGTCTGGAATACAACGCCTGCAAGGGCACCGACACCTGATTTCCATCCCATCATCCTGTCTTTTGTGGAACCTTCAAAAAGGTCGGTTATAACTGCTGATGCAAGAACAAATACCATACCGTAGCCCGCACCAAAGAAAATACGGCTGGCAATGATGAATTCATATCCGCCGATGAATCCGGGAAGTCCGCCTACTGCCATTAATATCAGTGAAATAATGGTACATTTCTTAATGGATAACTTAGTGGTCAGCCATCCGCCTACAAGTGAGAAGAATACCAGCATCAGGGATGGCAGTGAAGAAACCAGCTTGATAGCCTCATAATCAACGCCGACAGCTTCCGCTATGGCACTTAATGCCGGTGTGGTTACCGATGTGGTATACATCATGAGGGCTATACACAGAGAGGTAATCTGTACCAAGGCACCATATTTGGGTTTTGTTGATTCTAATTGTTCTGACATAATATACTTTCCTCCTAAAGTTTTTTTGTATGTTTTTATCAGGCCATCTTCTTTACTCCGCAGAACATTTTACGTCCGGTGGTATAAATGGTCTCAAAGGGGCTTATCTTGGAATCCGGTTTTGTATTAACGAACCAGCATATATATGTGCCATCACTTCCCATCTTCTCAAGATTGTTTATGATCCGCTCGTTATACTCCTCATCTGTGCCTGCGGGGTTCTCAGCATATACGGATATCTGTTTTAATTTGCTACCGAATTCGTCCAGAAGCGCTTTCTTGTCGTTGGCGTTGTCCTGACCCTCCCAGAAATCGAATCCGGATTCGATGAAGAGTGGGATAAGTCTGCCTACATTGCCACAGCTGTGGAAGTTAGTATACATTCCCAGATCGTGAACGGCTTTGTTGAACCTCTTATAGTGAGGCATCAGACACTCCTTAAAAGTATCAGGCGAGATGAAGGGACTTCTCTGTGTTCCCATATCGTCGTGGATTGTAATAAGGTCGGCACCGTAGACATCGTGAGCGATTTTAACCAGTTCGATATGGAAATCGGTAAATTTCTCAAACAAGGCATTTACTTCTTCGGGCTCTTCAAGCAGAGCACAAAGGCAATCCTCAAAGCTGGTCAGGTCGGCAAGACGCTCCATCCATCCGTTAACGATGCAGAAATTCGTCGGACGGTCCGGATAGAGACGGTCACCATACTCTTCCTTTCGGTTCTTCTCCCAGTCAATGTCGGACAGATCCGGAAATACAAGTTCCTCTCTCCAGTTAGATATATCACTCAGTCGTCGGGTTCCGGGCTTTACCATGGCTGCATTGGACTTTTGCTCAAACTCCCACTCAATGCCAAACCAGTCAAATCCGCCGTGATTACGCGCCTGGGCATCAGGCATGCAGGACGGTTGGATATTGTTGAATTCGGAACTGACATTAGGAATCCAGAGTGGCTTCTCGCCGTGACATATACGTAAGAAGTTCTCCTTCGGTGTGATGGGCGTATTGAACTTCCTCGCGGGACTACCGGGCATACCGTAGGGCTTTGGAGCACCTTCGTAAATGCCGCAGTCTTTGAGCTCCACGGTAGCATCAAAAGCGTAATCTTTCATTTTTCCTCCTCCTTACTTCGGGCTCTTATGTATTTTGCATACAAAAGAAGCTTCCGCTATAATCTGATTATAATTCCGGCAGGAAGACAAAAAAATGGTGTTCACATACAAAAACTCACTTCCTCTTTTTTTGAGGTCAGATTATATTTTGTACGTGAACACCAAATCTATATGTTGAAATTCTCTCCGTACTTGGCTCTGAAGAAATGGAGCATCATGATGGATTGTTTGATATAGTCCCTGTTGTACTGATCGTGCATATCATAATGCATAAGCTCTTTTAGTTTATTCAGACGATATACCAGAGTATTCCGATGGATGAAAAGGGCTTTGGCTGTATTTACAAGGGAACACTCATTATCGAAAAAGACTCGTAGCAGATTAATCCATTCACCATCTTCCGTATGGTCCAGCCTGTCAAGAAACCTTACGTCGGGATGCATTGCGTTATATATCGCATAGGGATCGTTGTTTTCAAATATATAATACAGCGCGTAGTCGTAAAAGTCATATATGTTCTTACCGGGGTCGAGAAGGCTGCCGTAGCTTATGGAGGCACAAGACTGCTCATAGTACAGCTTCAGGGAGAATATGCCTTCCATGGGGCTGCTTATTCCGATCTTGTATTTATCCTTTTCTGTCAGGAGCATCTGGACTGTTTCTATAAGAACCTCTTTTGTCATGTATTTTAGATTGTAGATTATCACTATCTCATCATCTATGACTGTAACATACGTATTTACGGATTGTCGCCGGATAAGATTGCTGGTCATCCCTGTCCCGGGTCGGTCGCTAAAAGTCTTGGGAAGGCGCAGGGTGCATACCTGAAAGACATCATCCATATCCCATTCCAGATAGTCGGTCTGGGCCTTTATCATAGCCTTGCTTGAGGTTTTGCCGAGGATAAGGTCTCTGAACACAGGCCTGTGGAACTCGCTGTCATCCTGATTCTGTATCATGTACATGACCGGCATCAATATGTTGATCAGATATTTTATGACCTGGATATCTCCCGGATTGACATCCCGTTCTTTGGATATAATCGTGATTCTTCCACAATAATAATCCTGAAAGTAAATGGCGGTAGAAAGAGTGTCAAAGGGCACTGCAACAGTTCTTGAATCCAGAAATACCGGCTTGTTTTTTTGATAAAGGTCAACCTTATTATATGAATTTCTCATTCTTCGGACAAAATCAATGGAGGCAAAATGGTTCCTGGAAAGATATGCCCACTCATCATCAACATCCGTGTCCAAATACTGGCTGCTCATGGCGAGGCATCTGTTACTGCTGTCCGTCATAGAGATGGGGTTATTGAACAAAAACCAGCAGTCGTCTACGATCTGCTGAAAATTGGCATCCATAGCAGCTTCATGGACAGAAGTACTCCATTCATTATAAAAATCAAAGACGCTTTGAACAACATCAAATACATAGTCGAATCCTATGTCATGGAGTACAAAATAATCTTCTCCGGAGCGGCATACGACATCATTTCCTTCCTTATAAACTCTTACACAATTGGGCGCAACTGCGATCCTTGCACTGACCAGATCCGCAGGAGAATCTTCCTTAATATGCATCTCCGGTTCCAATGCATGAAGCCTGTTGGCAATCATCCACATGCTCAGTCTCATGATAATCCTCCTTTGACGAAGAACATAAAGCTATCAGACAGTCCTTTTAATATGTGGTTATATCCACCCCCATGTGGTCAAGTATAGCATATATGTGAAAAAATAAACACATATGTACGCCTCGTCCAAAAGAATTTTTTACAGGTGAAGAGATGACATACTCCTTTTGTATTTTTGACACATTTTTTTCAAAACCGGTGAACCATATAATTGATGATAACAAGAAGGCAGTAGATGCCGGATGTATAAAAAGTATGGAGGAGAAGGAAAATGAAATGTTCAGAAATTAAAGTATCAGCGGTTAAACCGATCTCGCCACCTGATCTGGGACTTGATCTTCCTATCAGCGAAAGGGAGAACTTCTTAAGAGCCCTCAATCATGAGAAACCCATGTGGATGGGAAACCAATACAGGACCACCCAGTTTGCCCTTTGCAAGGCAAACCAGGATATGCCGAGATCTATGAATTCGGCCACGGATGACTGGTTCGGTTGTAAGTATATCTTCTCTGAGACATATGGTACCCCTACACCTGAGGGTATTATGTTCGAAGAGATATCTGACTGGGAGACATGTGTCAAATGGCCCAATATGGATGAATATGTATGGGAAGCAACTCCAAACTTCAGCCGGAAACCCGACAAGGTTCTTGCCACTCCCTACGGCAACGGAATATTTGAACGTATGCATATGTTTATGGGATTTGAGAATGCATTGATAGCGCTTCTGGAGGATCCCGAAGGCTGTAAGGCATTCTTTAATGCCATGGCAGATTACAAGATTGAGATATTCAATCGTATGGCTGATGTCTACGACTTTGATTTTGTAATCTATAACGATGACTGGGGCACTGCAAAAGCCGGATTTTTCTCCGTGGATACTATGGAAGAGCTCCTTTTGGAACCAACGAAAAGGATATTTGATGCCATAAGAGCCCGGGGTGTTAAGGTGGAGTTTCATAACTGCGGCAAGATCGAACAGTTCATTCCCGATATTATGGATGTGCTGAAGCCGGATATGCTTGAGATTCAGGTCATCAATGATATCAAGGGAATCATGGATAAGTACGGCGACAGGGTGACATGCGAATATGCACCCAACCCCTTTATCCTTTACGATACAGATGTCGATTACGACGGCCTTCGCAGATACGCCAGAGAGATTGTTGACGGCTTCGGGGCTCACGTTACTAACGGAGCTGGTGTTGTCCTTAATCTTAATTTTAATGACGCAGAACGATACAGAGTATTTGAAACGGAAATAATCGAATATTCAATAAAACAGTACGCAAACCTTTAACATTTTATGCGGGTTATATAGTGGGGGAAATAATATATGAAGCAATCATCAAAGGTCCACTACTGTTGGATCATTCTAATAGGAACGTGTATTATGATGTCTGTCGGTTTCGGAATGTGTTTAAATTCCGTAGGAGTTTTTCTGCCTTTTGTAGCTGATTCTTTAGGCGTTACGAAGGCGGCAGTCTCATTTTACATGACCATTCAGGGTATCGGACTTATCATCGGGATGTATCTTGCGGGAAGGATGATCCCTAAGGGGAATATCAAACTGCTGCTGTCCATTGCAACACTGATAATGGGCGGATGCCTTACACTTATGTCCTTCGGCACGGAGCTTATGCACTGGTATATCATCGCTATACCTTTGGGAATATCGATTTCATTTATTGCTCCGCTTCCTATATCGATTCTGATAAGTAACTGGTTTGAGAAGAAGAGAGGTTTTGCATCGGGTATATCCTTTGCTTTTTCAGGGATCACGGGGGCTGTTTTATCCCCTATTGCCACAAATATTATTCAGGCATACGGATGGCAGGTTGCATACCGCGTATATGCGGTGATTGCATTGGCACTGATGCTTCCTACGGCTGTTTTTATCCTGGTTAACAAGCCTGAGGACATGGGTCTGCTTCCTTACGGAGTTGAGCTTGGAGGAACTGTGATCGAAGAAGGCACCACTGTGTCAAATGTATCTTACGGAACATCATTAAAAGATGCATTAAAGATGCCCATCTTCTTTACCACAATATTTGTTGCTTTTTTCCTTTCCATAGGAGGAGGCTTTAACCAGCAATTCCCCAGTCATGCGGTAACAATGGGGTTAAGCCCCAATATCGGATCCATGTTGGTGAGCATATGCATGGTCATCCAGCTCATTGCAAATGTTCCCCTGGGGATTCTCTGCGATAAGATCGGAGTGCGGATGGCCGCTACCATTTACAGTTCCATCGGTGCTCTGGGGGCATTGATCCTTTCCTTAAGCGGTTCCGGTCCCTTTATGTATGTGGGATGTGCGCTCTACGGAATGGGAATATGCCAGACTATGGTGGTTTCTCCCCAGGTGGCAAGGGAGATATTCGGCAAGAAAGACTTTGCGCGGATCAATTCTATAGTAATGATAATGTTTGCTTTCGCCGGAGCCTTGTGCCACACAGTATATGCTGGCGTTGCAGCCATCTTTGGGTCATACAGCATCAGTTTGATGCTTGCCTTCGGTTTTTACATTATATCCATCATTCTCGTAAATATTTCCTGTATAGGTGGACGCAAGCTTATGGAGGAGAATAAGAAGATGGAGGGTAATGTTACTACAGAGGTCTTAGTTGAGAAGAATGATACCGGGATACAAGACAGCGCGCAGGTAGCAGTATAGGAAAAGAAACCTGCGAGGTACCGCGCAGGTTTTCATAAAAGGAGGAATGATAATTATGCTCACACCGGGTGAGAACTATTACTGTTTGTTTGAGGAGAAGATTCCGGAGTATATTCCGATCTTCATGATGATGCCCTTTCCGGGATACACTCCGGCATTGGTCATGTCAAATCCGTCGATTCACAGCTTTCACGGACCGAATGGAGGGATCGATCCGTGGGGAGTTAAGTACATATCGAGTGAAGAAGCAGGAAATGCAGCTATGCCACAGACCTGGGATTATATATTGGAAGATATAAATGACTGGGAGAAGATTATAAAAAATCCGGATCTTTCTGCCGTGGACTGGAAGACAATGGCTGAAAAGGATAATGAGTTCCTTACAAATGTATTGAAGGTGGATCGCAACCAATCCCTTGTCCTTTCTGCCGTAGACGGTCAATTCTTCCAGAATCTTATGGCGTTTATGGGATTTGAAGAAGGGCTGTGTGCCATGATGGAGGAGCCGGAACAGGTTAAAAGGCTCAATGAGTATGAGCTTGAGTATTATCTGGAGTTTCAGCATAAAGTTATAGAGTACTATTCGCCGGATGTCATCTATCTTTTAGATGATACCGCAGCAAAGCTGTGTCCGTTTGTGAGTGAGGGGATGTTTGACGAGCTCCTTCTCCCCTTCTATACGGCACTTATTGATGATGCGAAAGCTCACGGGCTGCCGGTACAGTTTCACAATTGCGGACACAGTGAAACTTTCATGATGAAGCTGTCGGAGGCAGGCGTCAGAGTATGGGATCCTGCACAGACTACCAACGATCTTCTGGCTGTTAAGGAGAAGATGGGACGTAAGCTTGCCTTAGCAGGATGCTGGGATTGGGTTCCCCCTGCTACGTACCCCGAAGTTGATGAGCAGGAGATAAGAAGGCAGGTAAGAGAAACCATTGATAAATACGCAGCCGGAGGTGGTTTTGCCGTTACCGGAGGCGGATCCATAGTGGCTCGAGTTGGAGATGAGACACCTAAGAAGATCCGTAATTGGATGTTGGATGAGGCTACAACTTATGGAGCAGATTATTATAAGCTTCATCCTGAAAAGAAGTTTTCACCGATAAAAGTGATAAAATAATGCACCTCAGAGGGGGACGATAAATCATGGATGATTTATCGTCCTTTTTTGCACCGATCTATAGTATTAAAAATGATGAAATATTTCGGCTATATATGTATACTTAAATTGGACTGTCATCGAATTTAATAGGAAAAGCCTTAGCATTGGTACCGATTCACTAGGTGCCGACGCTCTCAAAGGCGTTTCTTTTAAATAAGTATTATGATCGCTGTTTACCGGCGAGTAAAGAAGAATTATTTATGTAATATATAAGGATAAGAGGGTGAGATGAGAATGACTGAGAAATTGTATGATAGGGATGCATATGATAGAGAGTTTGAGGCGGAAGTGGTTAGCTGTGAGGCCATAGGCGAGGGGAAGTTTAAGGTGGTGCTGGATCGGACCCTTTTCTTTCCCGAGGAGGGGGGACAGACCCCGGATAAAGGGACCATAAACGGACTCCCGGTTGTTGATGTACAGATAAAAAATGAAGTGATAGTTCATACTTTGGAGTCGGAAGATGACCTGCCGGATCTGAATCCGGGAAGTCATGTGTCGGGAAAGATTGACTGGGAGCACAGATACTCCAACATGCAGCAGCATACCGGGGAACACATTTTTTCCGGCCTGGTCCACAGCCGTTTCGGCTATGACAATGTGGGATTTCATTTAAGCGATTCCATCGTTACCATGGATTACAACGGGGAGATAAGCCCGGAAGATATAGAACGGCTGGAACTGGAGGCCAACAGGGTCATAAGCCGGCAGATTCCCGTAAATGCCTCCTACCCTGATAAAGAAAAACTTGATGCACTTGAATACCGAAGCAAGAAGGAATTATCCGGTCCCATTCGTATAGTGGATATCCCGGGAGTAGATACCTGCGCCTGCTGTGCCCCTCATTTGCACAATACCGGGGAAGTGGGCCTGCTTAAGGTTTTGGACGTCTCTTCCCATAAGGGAGGGGTAAGAATCTCCATCCTCTGCGGTTTCAGGGCCCTGGCGGATTATGGCTCCACCCGGGAGGAACTAAAGAGGGTCAGCCATCTGACCTCCGCCCCATTGCCGGAGACGGCAGAGGCTGTGTCCAAACTTAAAAATGAGCTGGAAAAAACCAAGTACTTACTGGTTCATACCAAGATGCAATATCTGGAGTGCCTTATAAATGCGGCGCTGGAAAAGAAAGAGCCGCCCATCATTTTCACCGAAGAAACGGACTCAAACATCATTCGTGAGGGAGTTAATAAGATGACGGCCCTTTGTGAGGGCTTCTGCGGAATCTTTGCGGGAGATGAAAGGTCTGGCTACTCCTTTATCGTCGGCAGTCGGGACTCGGACTGCAGTCAGCTGGCGGGAAAAATGAGGACCGATTTCAAGGCAAAATGCGGTGGAAAAAGAGAGATGATCCAGGGCCACATCGACGCAAAAAGGCATGAAATAAAAAGATTCTTTTCATAAAACCTCTTTTATGGTAAGATATATAAGGTTAAGTAGTTTTTGAACAGGAGGCTCTTCGATAGTGGAGAATGAAGTTGTATCCAAGAATTTTATCGAGCTTGAGATAGATAAGGATTTAAGTGAAGGACATTACGACCGGGTATGCACCAGATTTCCGCCGGAACCCAACGGTTATCTTCATATCGGCCACGCCAAGTCCATCCTTTTGAATTACGGTCTTGCTCAGGAATATAAGGGCGAATTCCACATGAGATTTGATGACACGAACCCCACCAAAGAGAAGGAAGAGTTCGTGGACTCCATTAAAGAAGATATCCGGTGGCTGGGAGCTGACTGGAAGGATCATTTGTATTTTGCATCCGATTATTTTGACAGGATGTATGAGGCGGCAGTCAGCCTTATTCGTAAGGGCAAGGCTTATGTCTGCGATCTTACGGCAGAGCAGATTAAGGAATACCGGGGGACTTTGACGGAGCCCGGCAAGAACAGCCCTTACAGAGACAGAAGCATAGAAGAGAATCTTGAACTCTTTGAGAATATGAAGAATGGCAAATATGCCGACGGTGAGAAGGTGCTTCGTGCCAAGATCGATATGGCAAGCCCGAATATTAACATGAGAGACCCCATCATTTACCGTGTGGCTCACATGACTCACCATAACACTGGGGACAAGTGGTGCATTTACCCCATGTATGATTTTGCCCATCCTTTAGAGGATGCCTTTGAGGGGATTACCCATTCCATATGTACCCTGGAATTTGAAGACCACAGACCGCTCTACGACTGGGTTGTGAGGGAAGTGGGATTTGAGAAGCCCCCCAGGCAGATAGAGTTTGCCAAGCTCTATCTCACCAACGTCATCACCGGTAAGAGATATATTAAGAAGCTGGTGGAAGACGGTATCGTGGACGGATGGGACGATCCCAGACTGGTATCCATCGCGGCTCTGAGGCGCCGGGGCTTCACACCGGAGTCCATTAAGCGTTTCGTGGAACTCTGCGGTGTATCCAAGGCCAACTCTTCCGTGGATTACGCCATGCTGGAGTACTGCATCAGGGAAGATCTGAAGCTGAAGCGGCCCAGGATGATGGCCATCCTTGACCCGGTGAAGCTTATTATAGATAATTATGAAGAGGGCAGGAGCGAAGAGCTTGAAGTGCCCAATAACCTTGAGAATGAGTCCCTTGGTTCACGCAAGGTAACATTTTCGAGAGAACTCTACATAGAGAGAGAGGACTTTATGGAGGAGCCCCCAAAGAAGTATTTCAGGCTTTTCCCCGGTAATGAAGTTCGGCTGATGAATGCGTATTTTGTGCGCTGCACCGATTTTAAGAAGGATGAGACGGGGAAGATTACGGAGATTCACTGTACCTACGATCCGGATTCCAAAGGGGGGAACAGTCCCGACGGACGTAAGGTAAAAGGGACTATCCACTGGGTTGATGCGAGGAACGCATTTTCTGCGGAGGTGAGACTCTACGAGAATCTGGTGGACGAGGAGAAGGGCAAGCTCTCAGAGGACGGCAGCCTGAATCTTAATCCCAATTCACTGGTGGTTATGAAGGATTGCAAGCTGGAGGCGGCGCTTTCGGAAGCGAAGGAGTACGAGAGCTTCCAGTTCGTAAGGAACGGATTCTTCTGCGCGGATTCCAAGGATTCCAAGCCGGGTCAGCCGGTATTTAACAGGATAGTATCACTTAAGAGTTCATTTAAGCTAGAGACAAAATAGAGGGAAAGGATAGATACGCATGGGTAATTTATTTTCGGACATGAGCAAGTTCGGCATCGAGCTCGATGATGACATGAGCATCTTTGAAGAGGAAAAGAAGCCGACGACTGCAGGGGGAGCAGCTGCTCCGGTAGAGCTGAAGGAAGAAGATTTTTTGATCGACAAGGCTGTTAAATGTCCCTTGTGTGATGCCACATTTAAGGTAAAGACCGTTAAGAGCGGTAAGGTTAAGCAGCTTGAGACGGATGATGTTTTGCGTCCCATTTTCAAGGAGATGGATGCTAACAAGTATAATGCCACCGTATGTACTTATTGCGGATATGCTACTCTTAATAATGCATTTAAGCCTTTGCCGTCAGCCCAGGCCAAGCTTATCAGAGAGAAGATATCACAGAATTTCGACGGCAGCAGTTTTGAGACTGAAGAACCTACATACAGCTATGATATGGCTGTGGAGAGATATAAGCTGGCTCTTATTAACAGTGTGGTTAAGAAAGGAAAGATCAGCGAGCGTGCCAATATCTGCCTTCGTGCCGGATGGGTTGTAAGAGGCAAGAGAGAGAGCTTAAAGCCCGACAGTCCTAATTATCAGGCAGTGGCTGCAGAGTGTCTTAAGCAGGAGGACGAGTTCTTTAAAAATGCTTTGGACGGCTTCATTAAGGCTACCATGACAGAGGATTATCCCATGTGCGGTATGGATGAGTCCACGGTTGACTATCTTATTACCAACCTGGCTATTCATTTTAAGAAATACGATATAGCCTCTAAGACCATTGCCCGTATCCTTACTTCAACTACAGCCAACAGACGTATCAAGGACAAATGTTATGACCTGAAAGAGACTGTAGTGGCAGAGATTAAGAAGCAAAAAGCGGGGCAATAAAGTTTTTTGACAAGAGATAACAAATAGTTTAAAATATAAGAACACGATTGCGAAAGGAGAGATATAAGTGAAGAAATTATTCAGATTCTTACTTTTTCTTGCAGGGATAGCAGCAGCAGTTTGCGCAGGCCTTCTCATTTATAAGAAGTTTTTTGAGATCGACGAGGATTATGACGAGGACGATTTCGATGATTTTGAGGATTATGATGACGAAGATTTCGAGCCTGTTAAGAGAGAATACGTTCCCATCACTCTCGATAAAGAAGAGAAGAAGGAAGAGCCGGCTGAGGCTTAAGATTTTTTGTTCAGATAATAAGGGTAATGCTAAGGGGCATCTCGATGTGAGATGCCCCTTTTTTTAAATCATATTTTAATTTCCATAGAAGTATTCTTACTGTTCAATTGGGCTATAGCCCGCTCTATACGTGAGCGTACAGCCTTAATCTCCGGTGTGGTATTTAAGAATTCAAAGGCCGGATTATCTAAAACCCCGATAACGTCCTCCGGGTCTAACCGGGCACTTCTGGGGTTATGGGCTTTGAGATTCTCATTTATCCATTTATCAATCTTATTAAAGTAGCCGTCACCCGAAAATGTAACTCCCTTATAGAATAACTCATCAACGGAACCCGCATAGAGGTCAAGAAAGCGCAGAGTCTCGGTGGCATTATTAACGCTGGCATAAAAGAGGGCGGCAACAAGGAAGAATCTGGCCGTAAGATCAGGATTAAGGGCCGAGAGGTTATACAGTTTTATAATCTCCGCCGTACGTCCTATGGTCTCCTTTGCCACATCGGCCTTACTCAGGTTAACAGTCAGGTAACCGATGGATGTGCTGACCTGATTCATAAGGTTGGTAAACATACAAACCTGGGCAAAGGCGTTAGCGTCCTCGCTCTTGCCTAAGTCCTGATAAGCCTGGATAAGCAGGTCCGTATCAGGATAAAGCATCCCGTCTGCATCGCAAAGGGGTGAAAGGGTATCCACTACGTAGGAAGGCTTGCCTATAAGCAGGTCGGCCATACATTTAACAGAAAGGGCTGTGCGTCGCTCGTTCTGGACTACTGACTCTGACAGAACGGTTTTACACATTTTCCTGATCTGCTCTAAGATATTGGTCTGCTCTTCCTTGGTCTCCAGCCGGTTATAGTTGGTGATGAAAAGGGCAGACATGCGAACCAGGAACTTATGACAGGAATAATGATTCCTGATGTAGGCGTTGGCCAGTACAAAGGTATCCTTAATGTCACCGTTTGCAAAGCCTGCGGTAAGCTCCGCAACAATAATGTCAATCTGATTATCCGTAAGCTGTGATTCGTAACCCAACAGCTCATCTACTGTAACTCCGAAAAAGGCGGCAAGCTGTGGAAGCAGCATAACGTCCGGAATGCTCTGGGCGTTCTCCCACTTGGATACAGATGCCTTGGTGACTCCCAGATATCTGGCAACCTCCTCCTGAGTAATCCTTTTTCCGTGCCTGTACTTCAGGATGTTCTCGGCAATATGCAATGTATTCATATTATACTCCTATTCCGGGGCGGGATCTCCCAAACCCGACCCGACGACAATTAGTATCTGTATGATACTATTTTTAGTAGACTTTGTCAACTGACGGTGGAAGAGCTGACAAGGGGTCAGTCCCCTTGTCATATTTTTTTTCATCCTTAAGGCTGGCTTAAGGATGACCCTTTATTATAATCTCATAAGCAGCGATGAAAGGAGCTGATAATGCATGAAACCACGACATGAATGGAAACATGAGATCAACATTATGGACATGTTCATCCTGAGGCAGAGCCTGAGAGCCATATGCCTTCCGGATCCTAACACTATAGATGGAAAATACGAGATAAGAAGCATTTATTTCGATGATGTAAATGATACGGCATTAAAAGAGAAGATAAACGGTGTAAATAAAAGAGAGAAATTCAGAATCAGGTTTTACAACAACGACACCTCCTTCATTATGTTGGAAAAGAAATCTAAATTTAACAATCTGACAATGAAGGATCAGGCGAAGCTTACATTTATTGAAGCAAAGCTTCTGTCAGAAGGAGACTACGACTGGATGAAGGACAGTGATAAGGACCTTATTAGAGAGCTTTACTCCAAGATGCAGTCAAAAGTCATCCGACCAAAAACCATAGTGGATTACACCAGAGAGCCTTTTATATATGCTCCGGGTAATGTAAGGGTGACACTTGATTACAACATAAGATCGGGACTTTACTGCACGGATTTCCTGTCTATGGAAGCTGCAACGGTTCCCGTTCCCGACAACCCCATAATCTTAGAGGTTAAATGGGACGAATATCTGCCGGATATCATAAGAAACTGTGTACAGCTTCAAAGCAGACATGTAACGGCATTTTCAAAATATGCAGCATGCAGAGCATACGGCTAGAGCATTTTATATAGAAACAGAAATCAGAATAAACATGTATGAGAAAGGTAAAGGTAGACATTATGACATTCAACGACATTTTTAAATCAAATTTCTTATCGAACGTAACTGCGGTAACCCCGCTTGATATGATCCTTACCATAGCACTGGCATTTGGTATCGGAGTTTTCATTTTCTTTGTATACAAGAAGACCTTCAGCGGGGTGATGTACTCCTCCAGCTTCGGCATAACCCTTGTAGCTCTTACAATGATCACTTCCATTACAATCCTGGCGGTTACCAGTAACGTAGTTCTTTCCCTTGGTATGGTTGGTGCTCTTTCTATCGTTCGTTTCAGAACGGCCATAAAGGAGCCCCTTGACATAGCATTCTTGTTCTGGTCAATAGCAGCCGGTATTATCCTTGCCGCAGGGCTTATTCCCTTAGCGGTAATCGGAAGCATAGTTATCGGACTTATCCTTCTTATTTTTGCAGGACACAAAGCCAATGTTAACCCTTATATCCTTGTAGTACGCTGTGAGAATCAGGACAGCGAGTCAAATGCAATGCAGTATGTAGGTCAGAATACGGACCGCATGGTAGTAAAGAGCAAGTCGGTTCAGAAGGGACTTATTGAGACTAATTACGAGGTACGCCTTAAAAATGATAACACCGCCTTTGTTAATACCCTTTCAGGTCTTGAGGGAGTATCATCTGCAGTGCTGGTAAGCTACAACGGTGACTACATGGGATAATGTGAAA